>Ga0233426_10001490_pt1 | contig 21341 bp, 21 predicted proteins | sample SI_118_April2016_6_FD_179875 | JGI IMG/M metagenome (GOLD analysis project Ga0233426, IMG submission 179875) | Seawater microbial communities from Saanich Inlet, British Columbia, Canada - SI_118_April2016_10_MG | ecosystem: Environmental > Aquatic > Marine > Inlet | place: Canada: British...
TGACGAGGAAGCCGAAAATGAAGAATTTTAATTTTAGTGTATGATAAATAAAGTAGTTTCAAATGTTCAAGAAGCTCTAGATGGGGTTGAGGATAACATGACTTTAATGTTAGGAGGTTTTGGGCTGTGTGGTATTCCTGAAAATTGCATTACAGAATTGGTTAAAAAAGGAATTAAAAATCTCACCTGTATTTCTAATAACGCTGGCGTAGATAATTTTGGTTTAGGCTTACTACTTCAAGAAAAACAGATAAAAAAAATGATTTCTTCCTACGTTGGCGAAAACGATGAATTCGAAAGGCAGATGTTAAGTGGAGAGTTGGAGGTAGACTTAATTCCGCAAGGTTCACTGGCAGAAAGATGTAGAGCTGGCGGTGCCGGAATTCCTGCTTTTTTTACTCCTGCCGGCTATGGTACCGAAGTAGCAGATGGAAAAGAAACAAGAGATTTTGATGGCAAACCTCATGTTTTAGAACATGCCCTTACTGCTGATTTTGCAATTGTAAAAGCTTGGAAAGGAGACACAGCTGGTAATTTGATTTTTAAAGCCACTGCAAAAAACTTTAATCCATTGATGGCGATGGCTGGTAAAATAACAGTTGCCGAAGTAGAAGAATTGGTTCCTGCTGGAGCATTAAATCCAAACGAAATTCATACCCCTGGAATTTTTGTACAACGAATTTTTCAAGGAGAAAGGTTTGAAAAGAGAATTGAGCAGCGCACGGTGCGTTCATAAGCGTTCCAATCAGTAATTTTATACTTCTGAAACTAGCTCGTATATCGTCAATAAATTAAATTTGTTTATGTTAGATAAAACAGGAATAGCAAAACGTATTGCCCAGGAGCTTCAAGATAATACCTATGTAAATTTGGGTATTGGAATTCCTACTTTGGTGGCCAACTATGTACCAAAAGGTATTTCAGTAGAATTTCAATCTGAGAATGGGATTTTAGGAATGGGTGCTTTTCCTCTTAGTGGAGAAGAGGATGCTGACTTGATTAATGCAGGAAAGCAAACAATTACCGCTTTGGAAGGAGCAGTGTATTTTGATTCTGCGACTAGTTTTGCAATGATAAGAGGGAAGCACGTGCAACTTACTGTATTAGGAGCGATGGAGGTGTCTGAAAATGGCGATATAGCCAATTGGAAAATTCCCGGTAGAATGGTTAAAGGGATGGGCGGAGCAATGGACTTAGTTGCTTCTGCTGATAATATTATTGTTGCAATGATGCATACCAACAAAAAAGGAGATTCTAAGTTGTTAAAAGAATGTTCGCTCCCGCTCACTGGAGTTGCTTGCGTTAAGAAAATTGTCACCAATCTTGCAGTGTTGGAAGTAGTGCCTCAAGGTGGATTTAAGCTTTTAGAACGTGCGCCTGGTGTAAGCGTTCAAGAAATTATAGATGCTACTCAAGGGAGCTTACTCGTGGATGGAGATATTCCAGAAATGGACCTAAATTAATACGCTTTTTAACCTTTGTTTCTTAGGTTTAAAGACTCAAACTCTTACCAAAGTTAGTATGGAGCATTTACAATCAATTCCTTTTTGAAGTGTTTTTATACAAGCCTCTAGCGTGGCTCCTGTAGTAAAAACATCGTCTAATAACAAAACATGTTTTTTATTTAATACTTCTATATTTTTCAGTTCAAATGCACCTTGAACATTTTTCCAACGGTCCAATCGATTTTTAGTTGTCTGACTCTCTGTAAATTGAGCTCTAGTTAAAGTTGTTGTGTTTACAGGCAAAGAAAAGACATTGTTGATTCCTTGGGCTATTAAACTTGCCTGATTGTAACCTCTAATCTTCTGTTTTTCAGGGTGTAACGGAACTGGTATTAGTACATCTATATTTTTAAAAAAATAGAACCCTAGTTTTCGTGCCATTTGTTCTGCAATAAAAACGGCTAACTTTTTTTGATTCTGGTATTTTATGGAGTGTAATACTTTCTGTATGCCTTCTTTTTTTGTGAAATCAATAAAAAAAACTCCTTTTTCAATTTCTACTCTCCCTCGCAATGCTTTGCTTATTTTGGTTTTATTCGGTTTTGATTTCCAAATTAATTGTGTCTCACAAACCAAACATAATTGATCTGTAGCCTGAAGTGTAGGTATAGAACAGGCTCCACATAGTTTAGGTAAAAAAAGGTTTATTATGTTGTTAATAATCATTTTAAATTTCTAATTATTCATTTATTGTTTTTCATTTTAAAATGTATGTAGCTTTTTGATTCACCGGTCTATTTCATCGCATTATAAATGTACTAAATAATTAAATCATATTAAATATTAATTAATTTTGAGTTTCATAATTAGACTATAATTAATCTGTCAATAAAATTTTATTAGTATGACTACTATTATTTCCTATAACGTAAACGGAATTCGTGCAGCTTTAAAAAAAGGCTGGGCAGAATGGGCAAAAGCAACAAATGCAGATATTATTGCTTTGCAAGAAACCAAAGCACATCCAGAACAATTAGAGGTAACAATTTTCGAAGAATTAGGCTATTTCCACTATTGGTTTTCTGCTCAAAAAAAAGGGTACAGCGGAGTTGCCCTCTTGTGTAAAGATAAACCACTAAAGGTAACATACGGGTGCGGTATTAAAAAGTACGATTTTGAAGGACGTATAATACGAGCTGATTTTAAAGACTTTTCTGTGATTTCTGTATACTTGCCTTCTGGAACTACTGGAGGTGTTAGGCAGGACTATAAAATGGATTTTTTAGCAGACTTTAAGTCGTATATAAATGAGCTAAAAAAGGAAATCCCAAATTTGATTGTTTCTGGAGACTATAATATTTGTCATCAAGAAATTGACATTCATAACCCAGTCTCAAACAAGAAGAGTTCGGGCTTTTTGCCCGAAGAAAGAGCCTGGATAAGTGCTTTTTTGGAAAGTGGTTTTGTAGACAGCTTTAGACACCTTAATAAAGAACCACACCATTATTCTTGGTGGAGTTATAGAGCTGCATCTCGAGAGCGAAATAAGGGTTGGAGAATAGATTACCACATGATAAGTCAGTCTTTAGTTCCAAGATTAACAAGAGCCACTATTTTAGCTGAGGCTAAACATTCAGATCATTGTCCCGTATTGATAAGCTTGGATTAACTAAAGATGAGTTTTTTAATTGGTCTTCATTTAATAAAGCGAATTAGTATACGAGTACTCGTATAGTCTCTTTGTAATTGCCTACGGTACAGCTAATAAAATACATGCCTGGGCTTAACGATTCTTTAAGCTCAGATAAATTTATTTCATGAGTTCCTGTTTTAAAATTACCCAGCTTTTTACAAATCTTGGTTCCTAAAACATCTGTTAACTCTAGTTGAACGGTATGTGTTTCCAGTAAATTAAACTTAATTGCAGCGTTTCCAGAAGTAGGGTTTGGAAAAACTTCAAAGTTTAAAGTTCTACTTAATAATTCTTCTATTCCTATTGACGGAACTGCAAAACGAATATTATCTAGGTAAAGATAGTTTCCTCTTTCGCCAGAAAACTCAATTATAAATTGCAATTCATCTCTTTCCGCCCATGCGCTTATGTTAATTGTTTGTGTTTCCCAATCATCTTCCTCAGGGGTAAATACAAATATTTGAGTTCCACTAATTGTAGCTAAAGACTCGGTATCTTTGGTTATTCGAGTTAACCAACTTGCGCCACAATCATCCGATATTCTAAAGCGCAAAAAGTCATCGCTGCTTGCAGATCTTTTTACATAGGCATAGTCATAATAAATAAAACAAGGCGATGGTACGTTTGTTAGATCGAAAATTGGGGAGTATAATTTTCTAAAATTTAGGTCTTCAAAATCGGCACTTCTAATCCGAATAGATCCAGACTCTGAAGTGCTTGAAGCTGAATTCCAATCCCAACTATCGCTTTGAGGGTTTTCACCTAAATACCAATCAGAATTTGTATTATTTGGGTTACTCGGGAATTGGTTGGACTCAAAATTAAATTCAGCAGGCGCTATAATTTTGTCTTCAGAATTCGAAATATAGATTGCATTACTTAGGGTTTCTGATTGAGATCCACCACTTGTTACTACGGTAAGTGTAGCATCAAATAAACCAGATTGATTGTACACTACTATCGGATTTTCTTCGTTCGAAAAACTCGGGCTTGCACCTGGTAAATCCCACTCAAAACTAACTGCATCACTGTAGTTGTAGGAGTTGTTTCTCCATTGAATTTCGTTGTCAATACACGTAATTTCAGACTGGGTGTCAAATGCTACAATAGCCAAACAATCGTCTGCATCAGAGTTGTTTAATAGGCCTGTTGCGATTAAGTTTTGTGTAGTCCATAAATTGTTTCGGGGTGCATTTTGCCAAGAAGATCCAAAATCTAATGCAGCTCTCATGGCGTATTTTTGTCCATTGGTAAACATTCTACTACACGATGAATAATCCATATAATTTTGCACATTATCTAAGCTACCACAAGTGCTTTGGTCTAAATTACAAGAAGATTCTGTCCCTATTGTTTCCGGAGTATCTGCAATACCATCGTCATCGAAACAATTCTCTTGAATGTTGTTGTTGTTCGAGTTCCCCCAGGTATGCGATAAGTTTAAATAGTGTCCAATTTCGTGTGTTAAAGTTCTCTTTGAGCTGTTGTTTCCATTGGATTCTCCAATACCTCCAAACTGAGTAGCTAAAACAACAATTCCCGCATTTGCATCATTGTTAGGAGCTTCTCCTGGATAGTAGGAATACCCGCCAGCACCACTTTCTATATCCGAAACTACCCAAACATTAAGGTATTTACTCGGATCCCATGTAATCAGTTCTTTTACGTTTTCTCCTGCTTCGTTTGTCAATTCAGAAAACGTACGAGTTATTCCTTTGGTACAGTTACCACTTGGGTCTAGTTGAGCAAGCTTAAACTCTAAATTTACATCGGCAATAATAGATTCAAACTCATTTATTACTGAGGAGGTGTCCGCATTAAGTTTATTAAAATCTTCGTTTATAATTTCCATTGCATTATGAACTTGAGCTTCAGAAATATTACTGTTTCCTCCTGTGTGTATTATATGAATAACTACAGGAATAATGCGAACGTGGTCATCTATTTTAAATTGGAGCTGCTTTATTGAATCTAATTTTTGTAGGTATTCTATTCTATTTTCTTCTAATTGAGGCTTGTCGGCCAAAACCCTATTACGCATAATAGTTGCTCCACATTGCTTAAAATCTTGGGCAAATAAAAGTGAATTTATAACCAAGCTAAATAAAAATAGATTTCGTTTCATAAGTTGTTGTTGATTCTGAGACAAAACTACTAAATTTGTCTGGTATAAATTTCAATTTACAAAGATGAAGCCAAAGTATATATTCCTGTTGTTGATCTGTGTTATATCTGCACAATCATGTGTTTCTTTAAAAAAATATAAAGCATTAGATACCGATTTTTCTGAGCTAAGCTCCTATAAGGACTCCATTTACCATCTTAAAAGTGATTTAGATCTACTCAACTCCGAATTGAACGACAATGTGTTTCGTTTATCTTTAAGATCGAGTACTTTAGAGCGAGATACTATACTACTTGGAAAAGAAGTTCGAAGAAAGTCTAGAGCCTACCAAGATTTAAGCAGTTCTTATGAAGTTTTAATGAAAAACAATTCGACTACCATGGCTAAACAAGCCAAGGAGAATAAGGAGTTAACGGAGCGTTTAGGTCAAATGGAGGTTGATTTAGAGGAGCGAGAATTGGCGATAAAATCCAGAGAACAAGACTTGGAAAATTTACATGTAATCTTGCAAGAAAAAGATGCTAATTTGGCCAAGCTAAAAAATAGTGTTGCCAAAGCCTTACTCGGCTTTAAAGGCGAAGGTTTGTCGGTTAATCAACGCAACGGTAAGTTGTATGTTTCTTTAGAAAATAGTTTGCTTTTTGCCTCGGGTAGTTGGAACGTAAACTCAAACGGGCAAAAAGCCATAAGTCAACTTTCTAAAGTATTGGCCAATCAAAAAGATTTACAAATATTAGTAGAAGGACACACAGATAATGTGCCATATACAAGTACTGGGATGGTAAAAGATAATTGGGATTTAAGTGTAATGCGCGCCACCTCGATTGTTAAAATACTTACCAACAATAAAGGAATAAATGCATTAAACATTACAGCAGCTGGTAAAGGACCCTTTAGCCCATTAGTAGCAAACAATAGCCCAGCAAACAGAGCGATAAACAGAAGGATTGAAATTATTTTAAGTCCTAATATTGATGCCTTACTCAATCTGTTGGAGTAGTTCTAAAGTACTATTTTAGTTAAATTAATTTTCGCCCCAAAAAAGTGCTGTGCACTTTGCTCAAAGGATTTAGTATAATCAGACACGAAAAACGTATGTGGTTTTGTACTAGGATCTTTCGCTAATAGCTTGCAATCTGAAAGTGTTTTTTCAACAAATTTTGCTACAATTTTAGCTGAGTTTATAATGGTTACTCTGGTTCCATAAAATTTGTTTATGTCATCTTCAATAAGCGGGTAGTGGGTGCAGCCTAATATTAAATGATCAATGTCTTTAAGCTGTTTGTTCTCTAAATAATTTGCTATAATAGAACTCGATATTTTGTCTTTATAAAAGCCCTCTTCTATCATAGGCACCAATAGTGGTGTTGCCAAAGAAACCGTCTTTACCTTCGGATTCAATTCTCTTAATTTTAAATCATAAACATTCGAAGTAATTGTATTTTTGGTGCCTATTACACCAACTATTTTTGCTTCACTTTTACATGTATACGCTACAACGGGGTCTATAACATTAAGGGTAATTGCAAGCATGTTACAACACTCCTTTACCTCGTTAAATGCTAAAGCAGATGCTGTATTACAAGCTATAACAATCATCTTGCATTCTTGCTCAATTAAAAATTTTGTTATTTTTTTACTGTAGCTCTTAATTGCCTCCTCGGATTTATCGCCGTAAGGTAAGTGTTTGGTATCTCCAAAATAAACAATTTGCTCATTGGGCATCAATTTAGATAGTTGATGCCCAACAGTCAATCCTCCTATTCCGGAGTCAAAAATTCCTATGGGATTTGTTTTTTTCATGCAAAAAAAACATCCCCTAGGGGATGTTTAAATTTAGTAGTTCCTCTATTTATAAAATACCCAGCTTAGTTTTTACTAAGGGCATTATGTCATGAGACTCTTTTCCGTAAACAATAGAACCTAAACTAATGTCAAAAATATACGTATAGTTATTTTCTTCTGCCACTTCGTTTATAGCATTTTGAGCTTTTTCAAGCAAGGGCGCTAAAACTTCGCTTCTTTTTTGTTGGATGCTTTCTTGGCTCGATTGCTGAAATTGTTGAATGCGTTGCTCAAGATCTTGGATCTCTTTTATTTTTGCTTCTTTAACAACATCTGTCATTAATTGTTCGTTCGCTTGGTATTCGCCAGCTTTTGTTTGGTATTCACCATACATAGCTTGTAACTGAGAATCCAATAATTGATTGTATTCTTGAATGGCTTTATCTGCTCCTTCCGTTTCGGGCATTTCCATAATAAGTTGTTCCGAATGGATGTGTCCGAATTTGTCTTGTGCAATTAGTGAACTTGTAAAACAAGTTAATATTACCAATAGAATAGATGTACTTTTTTTCATTTTTAGTTAATTGAGATTAGTAGTTGTATCCAAGTTTATCCAATATTCTTTCGCTTTTATCGAGGTTTTCATCAGCGAAAAGCATCAATAAATCACTCGATTTATCGAAAATAACACCGTACCGACCATCTGCAGCAAATTCTTGAATAGCATTGTAAATTTGATTTTGAATTGGTCGTATAAGTTCTTCTTGTTTCTTAAATAAGTCTCCATCAGTTCCAAAACGTTGTTGTTGTAGCTCTTTAACGTCTTTTTCTTTTTGAATAATTTCGTCTTCTCTCGTTTGACGCATCTTATCGGTTAACAGAACTTTATCGGTCTGATAAGCCCGGTATAATTGGTCAATTTGAGTATATGCTTTTTCAATATCTTCTTGCCAATCGTAAGATAGATCGTCTAGCTGTTGTTGTGCTTGTTTGTATTCTGGAATGTGTTCCAAAATAAACTGAGAATCCACATAAGCAAATTTTTGAGCCCAACTTGAGCTGGTAATTATCAGAAAACTTAGTGCGAGTAGAATGTTTTTCATAGTGCAAATTTATAGAAATTAAAATTGTTGTCCAATAGAGAAATGCGTTTGCCATCCACTCTTTTCTATAGACCCTTCTAAAGGGTCGTATCCATGACCAAAATCAACTCCAAGTAAGCCAAACATTGGCATAAAAATTCGTATCCCTACGCCTAAGGATCTTTTTACCTCAAAAGGGTTAAAGTTGTCAAACGAGTTCCACGCATTTCCTGCTTCTGCAAATGCTGTTGCGTAAATAGTTGAAGAAGGGTTTAGCGATAAAGGATAGCGCATTTCCAAGTAGTACTTACTGTAAATACTTCCTCCTGCTGTTAAATGTTGCGATACAGATTGGTTGGTGTAACCTCTTAAGCCGATCACTTCTCTACCATCCATGGCAAAGCCAGATAAGCCATCGCCACCTACGTAAAAACGTTCAAATGGAGGTAGGCCTACCTCGTCGTTGTAACTATTTAAAAAACCAAATTCACTGTGCGCTTTTACTACTAAATTTGCAAATGGATTGGTGTACCATGTACTGCTAAATTTAATTTTAAAATACTCCAACCATTCGTACTTTTCTGCTAATTCCATATCGGAATAATCCTTATCGTTAAATAAAGAATAAGGTGGTGTAAAGTGACCTGTTACTGTAAATTGAGATCCGGCTTTTGGAAAAATTGGATCGAATATAGAGCTTCTGGAAATCACTGTTTTGTAGGTGATGTTTTTCGAGATTCCGTTACTAAAGCCAGGCACAAGCGTTCTGTTGGTTAATTTGTACTGCTGGTAACTTATGGATTGGTTGGTTGAGAAATAATCGTCAGGCCACCGCAATCGTTTCCCTAGTCCTATGTTTACTCCTGTTATATCCATTCTGTTTTCAACCGTAGGAGTGCTGTAGTTTTGTATGGATTGGTATATGGTGAAACTCAAAGAGTTTGGTTTGTTTCCGCCTAACCATGGTTCGGTAAACGAGAATGAGTAATTTTGGAAGAAAGAGCCATTTGAACTCGCTCTTAGCGATATTCTCTGACCATCTCCAGCGGGTAAGGGAGACCAACTCTCTTTACTGAAAATGTTTTTTAAAGAGAAATTATTAAACGTTAAGCCAAAAGTACCTACTACTCTTCCAGCTCCCCAGCCGCCTTGTAATTCAATTTGATCTGAGGGTTTTTCTTCTACCGTATATTCGATGTCTACGTTTCCAGTTTGTGGGTCTGGTTTTGGAGTAACGCCAAGTGTTTGAGGATTAAAATAGTTTAGTCTATTTAATTCTTCTTGAGAACGAATAACATCAGATCGTCTAAATAACTCACCAGGCTTGGTTCTTATCTCACGCATAATTACGTGTTCGTTTGTTTTTGTATTTCCAGAAACAGTAACTTTATTTATAGTAGCCTGTTTTCCTTCATAAATTCTAATTTCAAAATCTATAGAATCACCTTCAGCCAGAATTTCTATGGGATCTATGTTGAAAAATAAATAGCCATCATCCATGTATAAAGAGCTTATGTCTGTTCCTGACATACTCATTTGCAAGCGCTCGTTCATCATTTTCTGATCGTAAATATCGCCCGACTTTATACCTAACATTTGATTTAAATATTCCGAATTGTATTTGGTGTTTCCCAACCAAGAAATAGTTCTAAAGTGATACTGAAGCCCTTCTTCTATAGTTAGATTAATGGATATTAATTTGTCGGAAATATCTGTAATTTCTTCTTTTACAATTCGAGCATCTCTGTATCCTTTTTCATTATACAATGCAATGATGCTTTGTAGGTCGTCTTGGTATGCTTGGTCGAGAAACTTAGAGGTTTTAAAAATTCTAAAAAAACTTTTTTCTTTAGTTTCCTTTAACTGGCGCTTTAATTTTTTGATTTTGAATTTGGTAACTCCAGTAAAATTAATTTCACTTATTTTAATTTTTTCTCCTTTATCAATACCAACTTCAAGTATAACACTCGCTGTTTCTGCTGTATCTAAAATTTGATTAATTGTAACTTCTGTGTTTAAGAAACCTTTATCTGTGAAATATTCTTTTACTATGTATTGCGTGTTGTTTATCAGGTTGTCGTTTACAATTTTCCCTCTAACCAATTCTACTTTTTCTCTAATTTTCTCTATTTCAGACTTTGAGCCTCCTTTGAATCCAAACTTGGACAAACGAGGGAGTTCTTGAAGAACAATTTCTAAGAAGATGTTATTTCCTAAAATTTTACTTACTTCTATTTGAATGTCTGCAAAAAGATTTTGTGCCCATAATTTTGTAATCGCTTTAGAAATTTCTTCCCCAGGGATCATTATTTTGTCGCCAACAGCTAAGCCAGATAATGTAATGATTGCGTTTTTATCTAGGTTGGTGATTCCCTGTATGGTAATACCTGCTACCTCATACTCCACGGGTCTTTCATAAGAAACGTTATCGATGTTGTTTCCTAAATTAATTTGCGCTGAAAGCGAACTTGAAATTAAAAGGAGTAATATTGGTATTAAAAGTAGTTTTTTCATCTTATTTTTTGATTTGTTCGCTGGTCTTTCCAAATCTTCTTTCTCTTTGTTGATAGTCGATTACCGCAGTAAAAAGGTCGTCTTTCTTAAAATCTGGCCAAAGTACTGGAGTAAAATGTAGTTCTGAATAAGCCACTTGCCAAAGCAAGAAGTTGCTGATTCTTTTTTCACCGCTTGTTCTTATTAATAAGTCTGGATCTGGTATTGCAGCTGTATACAGATGTTGGTCTATTAATTCGCTGGTTATATCATCAATACTTAAGGTGTTGTTTAAAACATTTTCTGCTATGGATTTAACAGCAGAAATAATTTCTTTTCTAGAACTGTAACTTAGGGCGAAAACTAAATTTAATCCGGTATTTTTTTCTGTTTTACTTACAACATCAGTAAACTTCTTTTTGCACCTTAAAGGCAGCTCGTTCAGGTCTCCGATGGTAAGTATTCTAACATTGTTTTTCTGAAAGCCCTCTAACTCTTTTGTTAAAGAATCAATCATTAGCTCCATTAAAGCGTTTACCTCTATTTTTGGTCTGTTCCAGTTTTCGGTAGAGAACGTATAGAGGGTGAGGTATTTTACGCCTATATCATCGCATGCTTGTACTATTTCTCGTACCGCTTTAACACCACTTTTATGTCCAATTGCTCTGAGGTAACCGTGTTTTTTAGCCCAACGACCATTTCCGTCCATAACAACGGCAATATGTTTAGGAATCTTATCTAGATTAATATTTTTTAGCAATCTACTCATTTATGGACGTAATGATTTAGGACATTTATGGGGTTTATTAGCAATCTTATAACTAAAGGTTATTCCTGTAAAATTGTACCAATCTTTATTGTTTTTATTTCCTCTTGTTTTACCCTCTGTAATTGCTATTTCAGAAGGGTTGCTCCATTTGGCTGCATCAGCAGTCAACAAAGTAGGGTCTAGGTATACGGTGCTTACATCATCTAAATAATCTGTTTGTGCAGCACTCCAAACCCATTCAAAGCCAACAGCCCATTTTTTACTTACATTTACTTTATAGCCAAATCCAAAAGGGATCGAAAGTGCAGTTTTGCTATACTTACTTTCAGTATTCGGTAAATTAGAACCCTGCCCTTCGGTTCCAATTGGTTGCAGTTCTATATCGGTTCCCTTTACTTTAGGATTAAAAATAAAGCCGGAAATACCTAAAAATAAATAAGGACTGTACGTAGTCTTTCTATTTCGTATACTAAACTTCATAAAATTAAACTCAAAACCAATATTTAGATCTATTATCGAAGATTCAAAACTTAAACCTCTTGCTTTGTTACTAGGGTTTGATGCCCAGTCATCTGTTGCCTCGATCTTTCCCAGTTTTATACTTGTTCTTAAACTTAAATAATCGTGTACATTTTTTTTGTAGGTAAAGCCAATTGCTGGAGATTGATGAGCTAATGCCTGTTCTGCCTTTTCATAGCCAACATCTCCAAAATAACCAGAGGTACCGATGAATATGCCAAACTCATTCTGCTGAGCATAACTTACTCCAAATAAGAGTAATGTAAAAAATATAAATAGACTATTTTTCCGCATAATTTTTTTTACAGGGGCTGCAAATATAGTGATTTACTTGAGTTAATTATACTCAATTTCGTTTGTCTAATCCCCAAAGTAACTTGTTTCGTAATGTACTTGCAAAATCTTGTGTATCGGTTTCAATCATATTTATTTTAAAACGCTCTTTTTTAATGGTAAGTTCAATGCCAGCATCTATTGTTTGTATTCTAGAGTCTAGGGCAACTAAAAATTGATTTGCCCTTCCTTCTACCTTAACTTTAAGCTCATATTCATCACTAATAACGAGTGGTCTAACATTTAAATTGTGAGGAGCAATTGGAGTGATAATGAAATTATTGGATCCGGGCATTACAATAGGACCACCACAGCTTAAGGAGTATCCGGTAGAGCCGGTAGGAGTTGCAATAATAAGTCCGTCTGCCCAGTATGAGTTTAAAAACTTGTCGTTTATATACGTTGTTATTGTAATCATTGATGTTGTATCTTTTCGAGAGATGGTAACCTCGTTTAAGGCAAAGTTTAAATCTCCAAAGATGGGTTGATCAGCTTCTAGTTTTAACAAAGTACGTTGGTCAATACTAAAACGCTTATTAACCAATTGTTTTATGGTTTTAGGTATCTCGTCTTTTGCAATATCTGCTAAAAACCCAAGTCGCCCAGTATTTACTCCTATAATAGGAATACCCGAATCTCTAATTAGTGTGGTTGCGTCTAAAATTGTACCGTCTCCTCCTATACTAACAAATAATTCAATGTTGTTTTTTAATTCTTCGGAAGTGCTAAATGTGTTAAGGAATAAGTTTAGATTACTTTGTTTGGATAGAAAGTCGTAGAACGGTTCGTATACCAAAATCTCCATTTGAGCTTTTTCGAGTTCTTGAAAAAGTTCTAATACAAAGGGCGCTACATCTTCTTGGAATTGTTTTCCATAAACAGCTACTTTCATAACTTTATATGTTCAAGTATTTAATAAAAGATCCGAAGCGTTCGTCCAGTCCTTCTTGATGAATGTTTTTGTGATGTGTTGCAATAATTTTATACTCATACCGCTCAAATGTCTGTATTATACCAGAGAGTTCTTCACGATTAATTTTAATGATTACTTCTACAAGTGTTGGGTTATTATATAAAGGAATACAAACACTGCTAATAATTTTGGCATGATTAGATTCTACAATCTGTGCAATTTGAACAAGGCTGTAGTTTCGTTGTTCAACTTCTAAGTGAAGCAGGCCTCCAATATCATCCACGCTAAGCCATTCGCATGACTTTTTGAATAAGGCTTTTTCTGTAATGCAGCCTATATACTTGTCTTGGCTGTCTATTATTGGAAGAATACAAATGTCCATTTTCAAAAAACAACTTAAGGCAGAATACAGATGGTCTTCTTCTCTAATTTTTGTTTTTAAAAAATGATCTTTTAATGTTTCAAGCTTGCAATTATTTGAAGCCCCCAAGGCAATGTTTTCCTCAAATAAGCCAACATATCCATTTGGGCCAACTACAGGAATTTGGTACAGTTTATACTCCTCAAAATAGTTGAGGGCAGTTTCTATTTTGTCCGATAAGTTTAGAACCGGAATTTGGGTTTGAATTAATTCGCTCGCAATCATAGAATATATGCTTCGTACAAACTTAGTATTTTTTAACTTTGCGACTTGGTATTTACTACTAATAAATGTTAAATAATGACCAGACTAAGTGTTAACATCAATAAGGTAGCTACCTTGCGTAATGCAAGAGGGCATAATACGCCAGATTTACTTCAAGTAGCTAGAGATATAGAAAGATTTGGAGCGGAAGGAATCACCGTTCATCCACGTCCAGACGAACGCCATATAAAATATAAGGATGTTAGAGATTTAAGTTCTTTTGTTTCTACAGAGTTTAATGTAGAGGGTTACCCCAATAAACAATTTATAGACTTGGTAAAAGAGTTAAAACCTACACAGGTAACTTTGGTACCCGATAAACCAGGAGCATTAACTTCTAATGCAGGATGGGATACTCTAAAAAATAAGTCGATGTTAGCAGAAGTTTTAAGTGAGCTTAAAGCGAACGGTATTCGCACCTCACTTTTTACAGGGACAGCTGCTACTTTTATTGAGGGGGCCAAAATTGTTGGAGCAGATCGAGTTGAATTGTACACAGAACCTTATGCAACTTTGTACCCTTTAAATAAAGAAGCGGCCTTAAAGCCTTTTACTGATGCTGGACTTTTGGCTTTAGAGTTAGGTTTAGGATTAAATGCTGGCCATGATTTGAATTTGGAGAATCTACATTACTTTTCTAAAAATGTTCCTGGGCTAATGGAAGTTTCTATAGGTCATGCTTTAATTTCTGATGCGCTTTATTACGGATTAGAAAATACGGTTCAACTATATTTAGGTAAGTTAAATGTCTAAGTTGTTAAATGCTAAAATCTTTGGAGAAGGAAAGCCTTTGATTATACTGCATGGTCTTTTTGGTATGCTAGACAACTGGCAAGGTTTGGCTAAAGAGTTTGGGCAGTTTTTTGAAACACATATTTTGGATCAACGAAACCATGGAAAATCTTTCCATTCTAACTTCCATTCGTATGATTTGATGTGCGAAGATTTACTGGCTTACTTGGAGGAAAAAAAAATTGATAAACTATATTTAGTTGGCCATTCTATGGGAGGCAAGGTGGCTATGTTGTTTGCTTGCAAATACCCTAGTAGAGTAGAGAAGCTGGTTGTGGTAGATATAGGGCCAAAACAATATCCGCCGCATCATCAGGAAATTATTTTGGGGTTAAACGCAGTACATGCTGCAAAAGTGCACTCAAGAAAAGAAGCAGATACACTTTTGTCCAACTATTTTTCACAAACAGGGATTCGACAATTTTTATTGAAAAATTTATATTGGCAAACACCAGAAAATTTAGCTTTTAAATTTAATTTACCGGTATTATCTAAAGAGATTTATAACATTGGTGAGGCACTGTTTGAAACTGCAATTTTTAGTAAACCAACACTTTTTATTAGTGGAGAGCATTCCAATTATATAATAAAGGAGGATGAGGCTTTAATTGAAACGCATTTCCCAGATTTAGAAATTGTAGAAATTAAAAATGCCGGGCATTGGGTTCACGCAGAAAGTCCGGTTGAGTTTTTTGAGCTGGTAAGCCGCTATTTAATCTATTAAAACAAATTGTTGTAGTAAATATACTTTTCTATATTTAACCAAATAAATAAAACGTACCATGGAACATAGTCCACTTATTACAAACGATGCTTCTGTATTGGGAATACTAGTTATTATTTTAGCTTTTATTTTTTATACTTCCTCTTCTCAAAATCCATTTTGGGAAAAATTTTATACTTATATACCCGCATTGTTACTTTGCTATTTTTTACCCTCTATTTTAAATTCGTTAGGAATTATTTCAGGAGAAGAGTCGGGCTTGTATTTTATGGCTTCTCGCTATTTATTGCCAGCATCTTTGGTATTGCTAACTTTGAGTATAGACATAAAAGGAATTGTAGCGCTAGGACCAAAAGCTATTATTATGTTTCTGGCAGGAACATTCGGAATTGTAATAGGAGGTCCATTAACCATTTTGTTTCTCTCTTACATAGCTCCTGAGCTTGTAGGAGGTGCTGGGCCAGATGCTGTTTGGAGAGGTTTGGCTACTATAGCAGGCTCTTGGATTGGTGGTGGTGCCAATCAAACAGCCATGAAAGAGATGTTTGGTAGTAGTGATAAGTTGTTTAGCGCCATGATTACAGTTGATGTTATTGTAGCCAATATATGGATGGCTTTTTTATTGTACGGAGCTGGTATGTCGGCTAAAGTTGATAAATGGTTTAAAGCCGATTCCTCGTCTATCGAAACATTGAAAAAATCCTTGTCAGAATATCAATCTAAGGTAACACGAATTCCTAGTCTAACAGATTTAATGGTTATCGTTGCCATTGGTTTAGGTTTTACTGGACTCTCACATATCGGAGCAGATCTTATTGCTCCGTGGGTGTCAGAAAACGCACCTTACTTAGCAAAGTTTAGTTTAACATCTAAATTTTTCTGGCTTATTGTTATCGCTACCACAGGAGGTTTAATTTTATCATTTACTAAGTTTAAACAATACGAAGGTTCAGGCGCATCAAAAGTAGGGAGTTTATTTTTGTACATTTTGGTTGCAACTATTGGAATGAAGATGGACGCACTCTCCATTCTAGAAACACCTGGTTTATTTTTAATTGGAATTATTTGGATGCTCATTCACGTCGCCGTTTTATTGGTTGTAGGTAAGTTAATTAAAGCTCCATTCTTTTTTGTGGCTGTAGGCTCTCAGGCAAACGTAGGTGGTGCAGCTTCTGCTCCCATTGTTGCTTCTGCATTCCATCCTTCTTTAGCTCCAGTAGGAGTTCTCTTAGCCGTTTTTGGTTATGCTTTAGGTACTTATGCAGCTTGGTTTTGCGCCGTGCTTATGCAATCTGCAGCGGGCTAAATTATGCCAATTCTAATTGTATTTTTTGCCCAGCTTGAATCAAACTAACTTTAGAACAATCAGATGGGTAAATAATTTGATAGCTGTGTTTTAAGTTCAGTTTAGTGCTGCTTTTAAAAAGACTGTTGCATTCCATTTTACCAAGAACAGTGTACCGTTTTATTCGAATCATTCCCGATTTTTCTTGGTTCAGAACAAACCAGGAACCTGCGCCCTCTCCAGAGAGCCATTGTGCTTTTTTACTTAGTATATTTGGAAAGCCCTGTGTTCTAGATTTTTTAGTATGAGCAATAGTTAATGAGGAAATGGGTTTAAAGGTTGCGTGTAAGTTCCAAAGTGGTGTTGGAGTTAGGCTGAGCGGAAAAGTAAGTGCCAAGCTTTGCAAAAGTTTAGGTTTGCCTGCAAGCAAAACAGCACTTACGAATCTTGAGCAATTAGATCCTCCAGAAACAAATGGGCCGTAGGATATGAATCCTATCTTTTGCTGTTTATTTATATAGTTTTCCGCCTTTTTTACATCCAAACGAATTGGAGAATAATAGGTCGGTCCGAAACCATTAGTCGCACCTTTTTTTTCTAATTCTGTAAGTATTTGTTTTACATTTTGTAATTCTCCATTTCTGTATTTAGCTTTTGTTGAAATAGATAAATTAAAATCGGTGTTTTTATTTCTAATTCTACCATAACCAAAGGGACTTTGGTATCTTCCAAAGTCGTAATACTTACAAGACCGTGTTTTATCGTTAATTAAGACCAATGCAGCGTGCCCTACTTTGTAGTACCCATTTTTATTAAAACCAAAAAAGGTCATTAAGGCATCGTACCAAGCACCAACTTGCTTAACCTTGGTTTTTGGCCAAGCCAAAACTAAGCCATACCCGTTGTGCATTTTTTGTTGTTAAGTTTTCCAGAAACAGTACTTTTTTCTTGTTTGTTTAAATCCTCATAAGTCATCAAATAGTTTTGTGTGCTTAAGTTAACCTGAGTTATACTTACTGTTTTTAGCTTACCGTCTCTATCGATTATCAAATCATTTTCAGGATCCTCGCCATGGGTTTTGTTGTGAAACTGATACAGATCTTTGCTGTTTACCATATTTGTACTAGAAAACAGATCCATAAACCAACTTTCTTTTGCAGCACTAACTTTTGGATTGTATAAAGTAGCCGAAGACCAGATGTAAGGCTTTGTAGGGTCCAATTCTTTTAGATGTCTTTTTATAGAATCCCATCGAAATTCGTACAAACGAACGGAAGCTTCATCTTTTTTAACGGTAACTAATGTAAAGGGTTGAACATTTTCGAGTTTACAGGTTTCAAAAAAGGATAAAATGTCATCCTGTTCGAATGCTTCTAAAACTATTTTACCTCTACTTATGGAATAGGAATCTTTAGGGATATGATTCTCAAAAGCTCCGTTTAAAAGACAAGATATTTGTCCCTTTTCACTTACTGCAATCCAAGTTCCACCAGCTTCTTCATCCATAGGATAATAAACTGTATTGCCAGCTATTGTGTTTTTAGATGGAGCTTTGGTGGGACGAGCACTTTGTTCATCTCTGTTTGAGGTTAAAACTATTTGAGCGTCTTTTGTTTGGTAAAAACTTACTGTGCACATGTATTTCTATGTTTTTTTGTTGAAGCAGCTAACCCAAAAGTACCCGATAAACTTAGGTTCTCTAAAATAAGCGCTGGTTTAAATATTGCCATATGATGAACGGTATGCTCCACTAAAAAAGCCAACTCTCTATAAATGGAGCTTTTTAAAAGTATATCTTCACTAGCATCGCTATAATTTACAGCAACAGCACAAGCTTCGTCTTTGTCAATTGTGTTAATAAATTCAATAATTCTAGCTATTTCTTTAGCACAGTAGCTTAGGTTTGTTTCCAGGTTTAAATCTCTTTTTCGTTTATCGTAATTAATAAGTTTACTGGTAAGCCCGTTTTCAAACTCAATGTAAAATTCTAGTGTATGTCTCACGTGCTGTCCTATTGTAGCTTCAGATAAACACTTAAACTTTTTATTATAAAGCTCAGAACTTAGTGTACTTGTTAGTTCATTTATTTCTTCGAGTTTCTCAATGTTATGGATTAGTAAATGCATAGTACTTTTTTTGGTGATGTGAATTTATACGGAGAATGTTTTGCAGATACTCTTTTGATAATCAAAGAGATTTACAAATCCAAGTACTTCTTAAAAGCTGCTTGAAAATACAATTCTGTTTCATTTTTAATTATATCGATTTGAAGACTATCTTCAGTTTGGAGTTCAAATACTTTATTGTAGCTTTCTGAAAAGGCATAATTAGCATCTGGTCTAATTAATCCATACCCCTTGTGGAAGGCGTAAGGAACGAAACTTTTTGTTTTCGGGTTAAATAAATCATTCCCGAAAAAATAGGGTGTATTTTTTATGCTTAATTGTGCTAATATACTAGAGGATATATCTATATGAGAGCCCATTTTGCTGTGTTGCTTTCCCTTGTATTCCTTTTTTAGCACCTCTCCCATCCAAAGCATTGGTATCTTAAATCGTTCTTTTTGAGCTATTCTCCAGCCTTTTGGCGAGCTATGACTATGATCTGCTACAATAATAAAAAGAGTATTTTGATACCATTTTTCGTCTTTTACGCTCGCCATAAACTTACCCAAACTTTTATCGGTATAGGCTACAGAATTAACATATTTATCGTCTTTATGATTAAAGCTTAGTTTATGCTCGCCTGGAAAGTCATACGGAGAATGAGAGCTAATTGTAAAAAGCGTACTCATAAAGGGTTCGGGTAATTGCTTTAATTCGTTTTTAAATTCAGAAAACATAAATTCATCATGTACCCCTAAAGAGCCTGAAGGTAAGTGCTTGAAGTCGTCTTCATCTTTTACTAAATCAAACCCGTGAGATAGTAAATAGCCTTTAATATTACCATAGGTAAGTTGTCCACCAAAAAAATATGAGGAGTGGTATCCTTTTTCTTCTAGAGATTTATTTAAACAAGGTAATCTTCGAGATTTATCTGTCTGATTTATTACAGCAACGTATGGAAACACTGGAAACGAGGAGAAAATTGAACTCATTCCTTGATCAGAAGTCCAGCCATTGGAATAAAAATCAGTAAATAGTAAACCTTCCTTTTCTAGTGCGTTAAAATGAGGTGTAATTCCTTTTAAACCCACTAAGCTTTCTATATTGTCGGCAGACCAACTCTCCAATAAAATAAAAACAATGTTAGGCGTTTTGTTGTTTAAAATAGCCAAAGTACTGTCGGCTTTATGTTCGTTTAGTTTGGCAATAAAGGCTTCGCTTTTAGCTTCGGGATGTTTTTTGTATGGATTTCCTTTAAAGCTTGATTTGCTTTTTAATAAGCTCTGTAAAATATTCCAATTTGCATTTACAGCAATGTCGTTCAGAATAATGTTTTTTGAATAATAGGCATTGCTTAAATTAACAGGAATTGGTTGTGTTCCTCCCCTAATTCCCAGTAGTAAAACACCGAGTAAAACAGGAAGTAGGATAAGCTTTAAAAGTACTTTTTTAAGGCTGTTTTTTGTTTTATTGTAAGGGATGTTATTGTGGATGCTACTCGAGTAAACTTTGAAAAAAATCAAGGAAATACTCAGGAATAGAATTGAGGTAAGTATATGCTCACTGCTAGCTGTCTTGTAAACTTCGGAAGGTTTGGCTAAATGAGAAAGCGCAGTAAAATTAAGCTTTGTTTGCCACTCTGCATACAAGGATACCTCAGTCCCGGCTATTATTCCGGTTAGGAAAATGAAGAAACCAACGATTCCGTATACGATATTGTTAAGTAGCTTTTTATTTTTTAAAAAGGTGTTTATCCAAAAGAGTATAAAAAGAATACTGAACAGGTAACAAACAAAAGATAGGTCCAGTATAAATGATTTAGGTATAATTGTAAGCACCTCTTGTAAAGACGAATTAACTACTTGGTCCATGAAAAAGAGTGCAAATACAAGCCTGTTTATCAGAAAGAGTGTAAGCCAAAAGAGTGTTAGTTTAAAAGTATATTTTAAATACTGCATAAATTCTCAGTTTCAATTAGGAATAAAAAACCCATAATATAAGTAATGTATGCAGATTAGTGAAAAATAATTATGCAAATTAATTGCCTGTAAATCATTAAATTAAACCGATTTGTTTGTAGCTAGGATAGACTAAAATATACCAGGGTAAACCAGATTAGCTTTATTTTAATCTAATTATACAAATAAACAAAATTATTTATTTTGAATAACCAAGTTTAGTTCTAACTCTAATTAACACAGTATTTGCAATTTTTTGAGCTTTTAGAGCACCTTTTTGGAGCTCTTCTTCAATTAAGGATTTGTCTTGCATGAGTTCATTAAACCGAACTCTTTCTTTAGCGTATTTAGTTGTAATAAGTTCATATAACGCTTGTTTTGCATGTCCATAACCATAGTTGCCACCTTTGTAGTTGGCACTCATTTGCTCTGTTTCTTTTTTACTGGCTAGAAGTTTATAAAGGGTAAATACATTACAATCTTCTGTTTTCTTTGGCTCTTCCATGGAAGTAGAATCTGTTTCAATGCCCATTATTTGTTTTCTTAACTTTTTATCAGTTAAAAATATATTAATAAAGTTGTTGTACGATTTACTCATTTTTTGGCCATCAGTTCCAGGTATAGTCATCACTTTT
>Ga0233426_10001493_pt1 | contig 21321 bp, 23 predicted proteins | sample SI_118_April2016_6_FD_179875 | JGI IMG/M metagenome (GOLD analysis project Ga0233426, IMG submission 179875) | Seawater microbial communities from Saanich Inlet, British Columbia, Canada - SI_118_April2016_10_MG | ecosystem: Environmental > Aquatic > Marine > Inlet | place: Canada: British...
TTGTTTGTTGAGCATCGGTTTTCTTTAGCGGATAACACTTTAGATATCACACCAGGAGTCTCTGTAAACTATTTTTCAGACTTTAAATTTCATGCCTTTCCCGGGGTCGATGTAGGGTATGCCATTAATGATACGTTTAAAGCGTATGCAAATGTGGGGTATACCTATAGAGTACCAACTTATACCGACTTATATTATGTAGGAAGAACGGATTTAGGGAATGAAAACTTAGAGCCTGAAAAAGCACTTTCTGAAGAAATTGGATTGAAATATTTTGGAGCAAATTTCAATGCCTATGTCGCTGTTTTTAATCGATCGTCTGACAATTTGATTGATTATACCAAAGAAAACGAAGCCGATAAATGGGAAGCAACAAACCTAAAGAGTTTAAAATCAACAGGTGCAGAACTAAATCTATCTTCCAGTTTTAAATCGGGACTCTACACTCAAAACATTAGTTTAGGGTATACGTATTTAGATGAAAACTTAAGCGATATCAAAACGGCCTATTCTAAGTATGTGCTCAACGCATTGACACATCATTTTACGGCGACAGTTCGTTCGCAGTTTCTAAAAAATGTATCACAAAGTATCGTTTATAAGTTTGCCGAACGTGCTTCAGGGAGCAGCTACAGTGTGGTGGACGTACAAGCCACTTTGAGTATTTCAGACCTTGAATTTTCTATCATTGGAAATAATATTTTCAATACAGAATATGTAGAAACAGGATTTGTACCTATGCCAAAAGGAAATGTTTTGATAGGGGTAAATTATGCCTTTTAAAATTAGTTGATAAGCACATTCACTTTGTCATACACCAGCTGAGATTCCCAACCTCTATAAAGAAGGTAGTCGGCGAGTTTTTTCTTTTTTTTCCACGGATCTGTTTCGGTGAGGGTTGCCGATTTTTTTTCTGCTAAAGTATGAAAGGTTTGAAGGTACTCATTAGGGTCAATTTCTTGAAGGGCGATTTTAATGATGTATTTAGACAGTTGACGTTGTTTGAGTTCTAAAGTCAATCTTACTTTGCCCCATTTTTTGATGCTAAATTTTCCTCTTACAAATGCTTTTGCAAAACGTTCTTCGTTTAGGTGGTTGTCTTCAATTAGCGCAACAATGATAATTTCAATGGCTTCAGGTATCATTCGCATCTGTTTAAGCTTTTGCTCAACTTCTTTGTGACAACGATCTTGATAGGCACAATACTTTTGAAGCTTAGAGAGCGCTTCATCTATGGTATAGCTCTTATGCGTTTGATACATCCTTAAAACTTATAAGTAATCGCACAAATCAGATTGGTTCCTGGAGCAGAGATCCCCGAAGAAAAGGTTCTATAGCGTTGATTTGTGATGTTTTCGACAGCTCCTACAATAGTAAGGGATTTATTAAAATCATATTGCGTTCTAAGATTCAGGCTATACCAAGAGGGCGCATAAGGCTTGCCCTGCGCATCTAATGCAAATAAGGAATCTGCTAATTCCGCAGATATATCTGAGCTACGAAGAGCACCATTATAATTTACAAAGCCATCCATTTGGAACTTCTTGTTTTTCCAAATAATATGGGCGTTTCCAAAAATAGGTGCTACGTGTCTGACCGGTAATTCAACGCCAGGAGTTTCTTCTTGGACCCCATTTACGTAACTGTACTGAGTCGTAAACTCTAAGGCTTTTGAAAACTGGATTTTTAAGCCAGCTTCAAATCCATAAATCCATGATTTAGAAGCATTTTGAATGGCTTGAATATCACTTACAGCTCCATCATAATACATTTCAGATATGCCGTAAACTTCAAAGCTTTTACGAACCAAAGCCTTTTTTAAATAGGTGTAATAGGCCGAACAATCAAAAATCACAGATTTTTTCAAATTGATCGTCATCCCCAGTTCACCACCATATGCATATTCGGGCTTCAGGTTGCCGTTGGGTACCACAACCAACCCGTCTTGAGGATCAAATATTTTTCCGATATCATCAATGTTTGGCGCTCTAAATGCAGTGGTTGCATTTAATTTCCAAAGAAAAGTGTCGTTAGGATTCCAACTAAGTCCAAAAGTACCTGTAAGTGCGCTTGTTTCAAGGTCAGCTGTTTTAAAAGGAAGATAATAGAATTGGTTATTATTTGTTAAATCAGCATCAATAGTCACATAATTGTAGCGTATTCCAGATTGTACCGTAAACTTTGAATTGGGCTTGTACTTATGACTTAAATAGGCTGCTATCGTTTGCCACTTTGAGCCGTCTGGATAACGGGTCGCAATCGCTTCTGAGAGGTTGGTATCGATGTTTATTTTAGAGGCTGAAGAGCCAACTCGATTGTATATATACTCTGTTCCATAAGATATATTAGAGCTATTTGAAAGCGTTTTATAAAAATCTAAGTTGAAGGAAACTGCATCTACATTTTCTTCTCTAATTTTTCGAGTGTCTGAGTCGAATTTTCTGTTGATTCGACTCTCTTTGAAATTTTGATATGCTGCGGATATTTTAATTTTATCATACAAGCTAGAACCACTACTTAGTTTCGTCATTTGTAAGTTGGCAAGAAACCAGTTTTGAGGGCCATAGTCCCACTCAGCATAGTGTAAAACACCATCCGAACCATAGGTTACTAGTCGATCGTATCTTGGGTAATCTGAGGTGGTAGAATAATGAAGGCCTAAGTCAAATTTTAAATCGTTATTGGCTTTATAAAGCACCTTTTGAGCTAGATGCATTTGACGGAAATTAGTAAACTTTTGAACTCTTGGGGTTGTGTTAGAAACCATGATGTCTTGTCCGTTAACATATGCACTGTAATGGTTGCTCAAGTAGTCATCAGGTCCGTTTGCTCCCATTTTTAAATCTCCAAAATCTGAGATACTCACACTGCTGTGAAACCCCCATTTTTGAAACCCTACATTAAAATCAAGATGCGCTGTTTTTTCATTATTCGCAGAGGCGTATCGAACCGTACTTCTAGCAGTCAAATTGGGAGTGATAGAATCAGATAACTTCGGAGTAGTTGTATAAAAATTCATGACCCCACCAATGGCATCGCTTCCATAAATAACAGATCCAGAACCGAGAATAACTTCTGTTTTTTCAACATTAAACGGGTTTAGTGACAATACGTTTTGAACATTCCCACCTCTAAAAATAGCATTATTCAAACGTACCCCATCAACGGTGATTAGTAAGCGGTTTGTAGAAAACCCTCGAATCATTGGACTCCCTCCTCCTAACTGACTTTTTTGGACAAAAACACGTCCGCTGTTACTTAACAAATCGGCACTGGTTTGTGGATTGGACAATTGAATCTGTTTAGAGTTGATGCTAATAATGTTTTGAGGAACTTCTTTTTTACTTTGCTCAAATTTGGAGGCCGATATTACAATTTCATTTAAGCTTGTTGCTTTTGGGGATAAATAGATCGTATCTTGAATGGTCGTTTTTGGGATTGATTTTTTAAGGTACGAAAGGTGCTGGAAATGAATTTTATCTAGCGGACCGAATACAGCCAAATTTACATCCCCATCAAAATCTGTAATTGCAGTAATTGTTTTAAGGTCATTAAAAACTGCAACTCCAGGGATGGGTTGACTATCAGATTCGTCAACTACTACTACCTGTTGGGCAGAGGTATTCAATATACAAAGAAGAGAAACACAAAGAAATAAACGATTCATCTTAACTGAAAACTTGATTTAAAACGGTTAACGATCGGGGGTGTTTAAAGGCATGTAAATGTAATTTAAAATAGTCTAAAATCATATTAAGTAATTCATGCTTTTGTAAGGAATTTAACTCTTGAGTCATTGTTGTATCAAATTTTGTGCCCAAAAATGGTTTTAGAAGCTCTAATTTTAAACCTGTGATACAATAGTCTCCATTTTGTTGTTGAAAATTTCCATTTTCGAGATTAAAATAAGGAAGGAAATCATTAGACGTATCAGGATTAATTCCTAAAAATTTTGTCAAACCCATTAAAAACTGTTGATGAAACGTTCCTGTTTTTTCTACGGCATCAAACCACAATAAGGTGGTTTCAAGGTATTCAAAAAGAGGGGGGTTGGCTTCTTCTTCATGTAAAATCATCGACAAAATTTCAGCTAAAAATAATAGAACTGTAGATTTTAAAATATTGGTGTGAAGCGATTCGTAGGGTTTATACAATCGAACTTCTTTAAAATAATGCAAGCTGCGATTGTCTTTGTGGTCGGCTTCAATTTCGAGCAGTGTGAGTAGTTGAAAATAGGCGGGTTTTAGTTTTCCTTTTTTAGATTTAAGTGAATTTTTAATCACATAACTTTTTATCCCAGAAGCAGCCGTGTAACATTTGACAATAAGATCGTTGTCTTTGTATTTAATCTTTGAGATAACAATTGCTTTTGTAGAGACAACCATTAACGTATGATCATTATTTTTGAAACTTTCGTTTCAAGCGTGTCAAAATCAGAAAAAAGCACTAAATACACTCCTGAAGCCACAGTGTTATTTGCTAAATTTTTACCATTCCAATAGGCGGTTCCACCATCAATTTCTAGATTGTAATTCTTGTACCTCAAATTAACATTAGATTGCGCTTCGGCAACCAAATTACCTTCAATATCTGTTATTTTAATATTGACATTCTCACTTATGTTTTTAATTTTTATTTTATCCTCTGCCATATTAAATCCAGGCCGTACAGGGTTGGGGTAAACATAAATATCTTCAAGCGATTCCATCGTTCTTGACCCACCCGTTTTAAAAGCAACTAAGCCCCGAGTGGTTCCAAAATATACAACACCATTTTCGGAATCTAGCGCCATAGCATTAACCCCATTTGAAGGAAGCGGAGAGTTGTCCTTGGTAAAATGATGAATGGTTTTTTGTCCATCAGAAGACACGTAAAATACGCCCGCGTCTGCAGTAGAAATCCATTTATTGTTTGAACCGTCAACGATAATATCTGAGATGAATTGTTGCGATAATAACTCTTGTGGAAGGCCGTCTTCAAGTATGATAATAGGTTCTGTTCTCACAATTTCTTCACTGAAAAAATTAGAGGTATTATACAGCACTCTGAGCCCTCTATAGGTGCCAATCCATAATACATTATTTTTATCAATTGCCAACGATTTTACTTTGACAGAAGGGAGGTTGGAAACGTCTTTATCATTTATATTTTTCAACTGCATTCCGTTTTCATTAAATCCTATCAAACCAGATTTATAACCTCCAATCCATTTGGTACCGTCTGACCCAATAACAATATCACTAAAGCCAAGTTCACCTCCAATAGGTTGTGGAATTATCGGTGTAAAATCATAGGAAGTCCATTGATTATTTTCAAATTTATTTAATGGTTTTTGTACCCTTCCATTAGCGACCCATAAAGCACCATTGTCATCAAATTTACTAGCCGATGTCAAATAGAGTTGTGAAACAAATGGTTCAAGAGTACTATTATTATCGTTATAGATTTCAACAATCTCTCCGTTATTAACTTCTATAACCCCAGAATAATATGAACTCACAAAAACCTGTTCTGTATCAAAAGGATTGACGGCTATGTGAGATAAAAAATTTGGCAATGCTACCTTTGAACTTATGGAATCATAGGTGATATTACGCCATTCATTTTGACGGTACCTACTTATTCCTGTGGAGCTTTGTCCCCCACCCCATTCAAAAAATAATCCATACCCCCCGAAAGAAACCCAAAGATCATTGTTTTTTAATTCCAGAGAAAATGGGCTGTTTAACAAAGGACCGTCAGGGTGAATTTCTTCAAATGTGCTATTGTTTAATAATGTGGTTTTTAAAACTCCAAAACCTGATCGCCCTATGGCTGAGTTACTACTACTCCCAATAAAAACATGACTTCCAAATGTAATTGTACATGAATAAGTCGCTGGGAACTCTGGTGTTGGTACAATGGTATCTACAAGGTTGAAGTCTGTATTGTAAAAGTTGACTTTGGTTGAAAGTGTTTCTATGAGATACGCATCAGAAAAATATAAATCCTGAGGTAAGGATGTGCTCACAAACAATTGTGTTAATGAATTATCTGTGTTTATTTTTGAAGTCACAGCATTAGATGACGTGACAATTACATTCATATCGTTTGCAACTAAGTTTACAAAATTCCCTGTTACAATTGTCGTCCATTGCTGAAAATCAATTAAATTGGGGTTGCTCACTGATGCAGATTTTATACCTCCATTCCCGCCGCAGTTAGCATAAATCTCATTGTTTTTAATCACCGTTTGATTAACGGGCTCTTGACCTCCATTGAATCCTATGTAATAAGTATCTCCAAATTCTAAATTATCTAAATCATATATAGAAACTCCATAATCCGTAGCAACATAAACAATTCCATTGTGTTCATTAAAATGGTTGATCTTTTTATTATTTGGCGGAATGGTTGTTTTATTTAAAATGTCTATAACTTTCAGAACATCGTTGTCAGTCTCTTTAAAAACCTCTATCAACCCATTTTGATACCCTATTAATAATAATTGATAATCACTACTGTAGTGGATGGTAGAGATAAACTCTCCCGAAAGACCATTAAGTGTCGTTATTGTTTCAAGTTGATTGGTACTTGGGTCATACGAAAACACTGCGTTTTCAGCAGCAGCATAAACTTTATTGCCGGCTTCAACAATTTCTATTATGTTTAAGTACGAGAAGTGCCCTTCCCAAAATTCAGAAAAATCTTGAGAGAAATTAAGCAATGGCAACGATAACATAACAGTAATTGCTAATTGCTTAAGGGTATTTAGTTTTAACGTTTTTAAATACATTTATATCAAATACTTTTTGATTAAAATTATTATTATTTATCAGTTTTAACATTTACAAACAGAAACGAATCTTTTGTATGAATCTTATTTTATGACCAGAGTTTCTTTTGCCTGAGTCTTCTGTTTTTTGACAAATAGGGTATTTCAATCAAATACCACGACAAGATAGCCAATAGTAATGTGAGCATCAAAAAAAGCATACAAATAAGAATTGGAGGATATTTATTAAATAAGCCTAGATAGACAAAAAGTTGTATCAAAGGAAAATGATAGATATAAATACCGTAAGTAAAGTCTCCATATTTTCCAAAATTATTTAAAAACCTGAAACTATATGCAACATAAAATACCATAAATCCGAATGCAACTGGTTTTAGTAATTGTGTTTTTAAAATATAATGCTCTAAAAAAAATATTATTAAGCATGGAATAATAATATAATCTTTCCATTTCTGTAGAAGTGAAAAGTTTTTGTAGAATACAATTCCGGTTCCAAAAAAAGCTAAAGCTCCTGGAAGTTGTTTCGCTATTCTATAGTTGTCTATGGAAAGGAAGTACGTATAATAAGTAACTGACAAGAGATATACAATGATAATTAGTGCATAAAAATTAAACTTTTTAACTCTGACTAACCAATAAAATACAGGGACTAAGAGGTAAAAAGCTTCTTCCAGCTTTATGGTCCATAATGCGCCATTAACAGCACAAAATTTATTAGTTTCAAATACTCCAGGCAAGCAAGGTTCTAAATAATTTTGGAATGATAAATTGGCTGTAAGATATTTCCAAAATTGAATGTTAGAAAAATATTCGGACAATGAATACGTTGAAATAGCGCTAAGGAAGAGTGCAGAAATTAGGATTACAACAGCATACGCTGGGATAATTCGTTTCGCTCTTCTAATAATATAGTCTTTTATTGTTGTACTGTTCTCATAGCTTTTTGCAATTAAAAAGCCACTTACTATAAAAAATCCATCTATTGCTAAGCGCGTGTTGAAAAAGACCTTGAAAGGCTTAAGAATTTCTAGATCACTCAATTCGATTAAATGCGCAAATGCTACTGTAAAAGCAAAAACAACTCTTAAGAAATCGAAATTATTAATATTAATTTTATTCAACTACCTCGTGTTTTATTTATAAAAAGTCATGAATATCAAGCATAGAAATGAATTGAATTATCTTCAACTTTAAGTACAAATATATTTATTACAAACGAGAAATGAACTCATTATTGTACATAAACAAAAAAAGCTTTCAAATTAATGAAAGCTTTTTGAAAGTAGGTTTGGTAGTTATTACACCACGCCTTGTGCAAGCATTGCATCGGCTACTTTTACGAAACCTGCAATATTGGCACCTTTAACATAATCGATATACCCAGTTTTTTCATCTTTTCCATATTCTATACACGCATCATGAATATTGGACATGATGTCTTTTAGCTTTTCATCTACTTCTGCTCGAGTCCAGTTGTAGCGCAAGGAATTTTGTGTCATTTCCAGTCCAGAAGTAGCAACACCGCCTGCATTGGATGCTTTTCCAGGTGCAAATAAAATTTTAGCTTCATGAAATTTGGTGATTGCTTCTTTTGTCGAAGGCATATTGGCGCCTTCACTCACACAAATACAACCATTCTTTAACAATATTTCGGCGTCATTTTCATTTAATTCATTTTGGGTCGCACACGGCAACGCAATATCACACTTAACTTCCCAAGGCGTTTTGTTTGCTACAAATTTAGCGTTTGGATAGGTCTTGACATACTCACTTATACGCGCTCTTTTGACATTTTTAAGTGTCATTACAAACGCTAGCTTGTCTTGATCAATTCCCTCTTCATCTAGAATAAACCCAGAAGAATCTGATAATGTAATCACTTTTCCTCCTAAGTGAATCGTTTTTTCTGCAGCATATTGTGCTACATTTCCAGAGCCGGAAATTACAACCGTTTTTCCTTTGAAATTATCCCCTTTTGTTTGCAACATTTTATCCGCAAAATATACAGTTCCATATCCAGTAGCTTCAGGACGAATGAGAGAACCGCCCCATGTCATTCCTTTTCCTGTAAGTACTCCTGTAAATTCGTTTCTTAGTTTTTTATACATTCCAAAAAGGAATCCTATTTCGCGACCGCCAACTCCAATATCTCCTGCTGGAATATCAGTATTAGAACCTATATGACGAAATAATTCACTCATAAAGGCATGGCAAAATCGCATGATTTCATTATCGCTTTTTCCTTTAGGGTCAAAATCACTTCCACCTTTTCCTCCACCCATTGGAAGAGTCGTTAAGCTGTTTTTAAAAACTTGCTCAAAAGCTAAAAATTTCAGAATACTCATCGTAACCGATGGGTGAAATCGAAGCCCTCCTTTATAGGGTCCGATCGCAGAATTCATTTGAACGCGGTACCCACGGTTTACTTGGATTTCTCCTTTATCATCTACCCAGTTAACTCTAAAAGTGATTGCGCGCTCAGGCTCAACCATTCTTAACAAAATGTTTTTTCCGTGATAAATATCGTGTTTGACAATATAAGGGATCACCGTTTCTGCAACCTCTTCTACAGCTTGAATAAATTCAGCTTCGTGGCCATTTCTTTCTTTAACTAGGTCTAAAAAACCTTTTATTTTATCTTCCATATCAAATTTTTGGGGGATTAAATTTTAAATATTTTACGTTACAAATATATAATATCTTTAAAAATAATGCTCTATTTTTTTGTATATGATAATTACACGTCGATAATTAAGATATAAATTCGTAATATGATATTTTAATAGGAAATATTTAATGAAATATATAATTCTTTGCATAAAATGCGAGTTTTAAACTTCATTTTATATCCTAACTTTGGTCTAACACCTATCAATTATTCGAATTAACATCCATAACACCCTGTTTTTGCGCTCACATGTGACATATATTAAATCATTTCTTGAGCGACAACCTAACTATGAATGTTCTATAAAGTTTATAAACTGTTTTTCATTGCTAAAATGTACCCAAGGTGGATACCTTCGTGAAATGCATTAAAACTGATTGCTTCATCAACAGTACTCAAAGTCACGTTTAAAGAAGTCATATAAGGAGTATAGCCTTTGAACATCCCATTGTCATAGTCAATTTTAGTTTGTTCAATGGTTGAGAACAAAAGAGTTTTGATGAGTGCCAATTCTTCCTCCGTAGCTTCATGAACGGTTTTAGAGTCTTTCTTATAGGTTTTTACCAATTCAGAATCAACTAACAAGGGAGTATTTGATAAGCCGTAAACCAATAATTGTTGCGTAACAATGGTGTGTGCAACGTTCCAAAAAATGGAATTTCGGTAGCCTTTAGGAACCGTATTGAGTTGATCTAAAGAAAATTTCTCTATGAGTTTCAGTAGAAGTGTTCTGTTTTTTAGTGTTACATTGTGATTCCAGTCCATAATATTCAGAGATTATTTAGTTCTTAGTAAAGAATTGATTTTATTTGTAAAAATAAGAAAAGAATCCCATGAAAAAATTCTATTTTTTGAGTACCTGTAATACGTGTCAACGAATTTTAAACCATTTAGATCTAGACGAAGATTTTGAACTTCAAGACATCAAGAAAATATTGATAAATTCTAAGGATTTAGAACACCTAAAAACTTTATCAGGCAGCTATGAATCCCTTTTTAGCAAGCGAGCAAAGCTTTACAAGGAATTGGGACTGAAAGAAAAAACCCTTACTGATACCGATTATAAAAATTATATTTTGGAACATTATACGTTCCTAAAACGGCCTGTACTCGTTTTGAATGACCAACTGTTTGTTGGGAACAGCCCTAAAGTCATCAACTCGGCAAAAACAGCACTATTGAATGAAAAATAATACGTTTGCACTCTTTGCACTTATATTGGTACAGCTTTTTTATGGCGTTACGTTTACCTTTGCCAACGATGTCATCGACGGCGGATACATGCAACCCTTCGGGTTTATTTTATTTAGAGTAAGTCTTGCTGCTGTGCTCTTTTGGGTGTTTAGTTTTTGGGCTCCTAAAGAAAAAATAGATCGAGTAGATTACCCTAAATTCATGCTTGCAGCATTTTTTGGTGTGGCTCTTAATATGCTGGCATTTTTTAAAGGATTACAGTTTACCACTCCAATTAATGGATCTGTGATTATGGTCACAACACCAATCATTGTGTTAGTGTTATCTGCTTTTATTTTAGGAGAAAAGATTAGGAAAATTAAGGTTTTAGGTATCTTTATGGGGCTTTCGGGAGCCTTAATTTTAAGTATCTATAACCGTTCAACTAGTTCTGCAGACAATGTGTTATTAGGCAATTTCTTGGTGCTTATCAATGCAGCGTCTTACAGTTATTATTTGATTTTGATAAAAAAATTGACCAACAAATACCATCCATACACCTTTATTAAATGGTTATTTTTGTTTGGAACCTTCTTTGTGCTTCCTTTTGGATACTCTGAGCTTTCAGCGGTTAACTGGAGTAGTTTTACTCCTTATATTTGGTTTTCAGTGCTATTTGTAGTGGTTTGCGCAACTTTTGCCACCTACCTGTTGAATCCGCTCGCCCTGCGAAAATTGAGTGCCACAACGGTGAGTACATTTGTATATATACAACCTATTTTTGCAGGAGTTTTTGCGATTATAATGGGTAGCGATAGCTTAAACACTGTGAAGGTCGTGGCGGCAGCTTTAATATTTTTAGGTGTATATTTGGTTTCTAAAAATCCGAACCTTCAAGCGACTAAATGAGTTCTTTTGTCACCTCTTTATACCCCTCAGTTGACCTTATCGACCCTGTCGTTTTTAAGGAAGTGAATGCTGATAAAAACGTCTATTTTTCAAAACCATTTTTAAAAGCTTTTGAACTTTCAAATCCACAAATTGAATTCAAATATATTTCCATTTCTGATGACAAAAAAAATACGGTAGCTCTTGCACTTGTTCAAGTGATTAACTTAAGTGTTGAAGGCACTTTAAAAAACATAAAAGTAGCATCCTTAGTTCGGAAATTCTTAAGCCTCTTTTTTTGTAATGAACACATAAAAATAATGTTTTGTGGAAATGTGTTTCTCAGTGGCGAGCACGGAATTAGGAGCTCGGATCGTGTTTCTAAAGATGAGATCATGACTCAGATTGGCACTGCTTTAGACGCCGTAGCAGCAAACACTAAACCGCTTCATGCTATTTTTGTAAAAGATTTTAAGCAGGAATCACTTCAAAGTACACGTCAGTTTTTAAATTTTGGATATAGCGAAATCAAGGTTGAACCCAATATGATTGTTCAGTTAGACCCGGAATGGAAAACCTTTGAGGATTACAAAAACATATTAAAATCAAAATACAGAGTCAAGGCCAATAAGGCCGACTCAACAAGTAGTGCTTTAGAGACGCGTTTATTTACAGAGCATGACTTTGAAACCTACAAAGAAGAACTACAAGCATTATACCAAAATACCATTGCGAATGCCAGTTTTAATGCGCAAGTTTTAAACCTAAATACCTACATCCATTTGCGGGCAACTTTCAAAGATGACTTCATCGTGAAAGCGTATTTTCTAGAAGATAAGCTCGTTGGGTTTTTGACCGCGCTTGTCAATAAAAATGCGTTGGATGCCCACTTTATTGGATTGGATTATCAGTTGAATAAATCACATGCCATCTATCCACGTATTTTAAATGATTATGTCAGATTGGGGATTGAAAAGAAAGTGTCTTCTATTAACTTGGGCCGAACGGCCTCCGAAATAAAAACCACTATTGGCGCCAATCCTTTGGAATTAAGTTGTTATATAAAGCATAAAAACCCTTTTTTGAATTCCTTAACAAAACCGTTTTTTAGACGTATTAAAATAAAAGAATTCAAGCAGCATTCTCCATTTAAATAAAAAAAGACCGAAGTCTTTTTTCTTATTCATCTAGATTTATTACTGCAAATTTACACAGGCCAACCATTGAGTACACCGCCCAGAAGTGCCAATGATACAATCCAATAAAACACATTTATAAAGATGTATTTAGCTGATTTCATTTCAAAAACGGCATTGGTAGCTAAGACAGGAAATGCTACAAAAACCCCTAGAAAAGCACCGTGTGCCGCACCATGTTTAAAGGTCATAAATAATTCTTGACCATGACGCATCTCATCAGGACCCCCTATCAAAACGTTGATGTACAGGTAAAAAGATAGAATTATAGATAAAAGAACTGCTAGAACATAAGCCTTAGCAGGCGACATGGTTTTAATTTTGGCTTCGGTAATTCCAGTAGCATGCATCCATGCGGTTCCAAATACTTTGGGGTGATACCAGATTGCTCCGATAACTAAAGGGATCAAAGCTGACACAAGGATTGCCAACCAATTCATTGAAATGTTTTCCATGATTAAATAGGGTTTTAGTTAAGTTGAAAAACAATATACGAAAATTTAAAACACATGCATTTTAAGGTTGCGGAAGAGTTTAAATTCTCCTTGGGTATACTTATTGGTTTTCAGTATCTTTGGAAAAAGTTTTTAACACCAAAGAATGATACATTCCATGACGGGCTATGGTAAGTCTGTATTACAATTGCCAAGCAAAACTATATCCATTGAGATAAAATCATTGAATAGTAAAACACTAGACCTCAACATGCGCATGCCGTCAATATACAGGTCTAAAGAATTGAATCTCAGAAAACTTATTGCTTCAAAATTAAACAGAGGTAAAGTTGATTTTTCATTATATTTTGAAAATACTGGTGGAGAGACCTTTGCAAATGTCAATCCTAAAGTCGTGAAAAAATACATGGCACAATTAGAAGGATTGTCAACTGGGACTGAAATACAACGGCTTCAAATGGCTATCAAAATGCCCGATGCAATTAGTACCGAGCGTGACGAAATAGACGAATCAGAATGGTCGGATATTCAAAATGAAATACTTAAGGCATTGGATCGAATTGCGCTTTATAGATTAGAAGAGGGTAATGTGTTAGAGGCGGACTTTACAAAACGAATTGCGATCATTTCAGACTTACTAAATCAAGTGCTTGCAATAGACCCCGAACGCATCACAAATGTACGCGAGCGTTTACATAAAGGCGTTTCCGAACTGAAAGAAAAATACGACGAAAATCGCTTTGAGCAAGAGTTGGTCTATTACATCGAAAAGTTTGATATCACTGAAGAAAAAGTACGACTTCAAAACCATTTAGAGTATTTCATAAAAACCTTAAATTCTGAGGAGTCCAATGGTAAAAAATTAGGATTTATTTCTCAAGAAATTGGGCGAGAAATCAATACCATTGGGTCGAAAGCTAATTTTGCGCCGATGCAAAAATTAGTGGTTCAAATGAAGGACGAATTAGAAAAAATTAAAGAACAATTACTCAATGTCCTCTAAGATGACACAAGGAAAACTGATTGTATTCTCGGCACCATCGGGATCAGGAAAAACAACAATTGTAAGGCATTTGTTGGCACAAGAAGAGTTGAATTTAGAATTTTCTGTATCGGCAACATCCCGTGCAAAAAGAGGAACTGAAGTTGACACAAAGGACTATTATTTTTTATCTAGTGATGCTTTTAAACAACACATAAAGTCAGATGATTTTCTGGAATGGGAAGAAGTCTATAGAGATAATTTTTATGGTACCCTCAAGGCTGAAGTAGAACGTATTTGGGCTCTTGGAAAACATGTTATTTTTGATATCGATGTTTCTGGTGGCTTGCGAATTAAACGTAAATTTCCAGAACAAACCTTGGCTATTTTTGTGAAGCCTCCAAGCATCGATGAATTAAAGATTCGTCTTAAAAAAAGACAAACAGAAACGCAAGACAAAATTAATATGCGAGTTGCAAAAGCTTCCGCGGAACTTGCTACCGCTCCTTTATTTGACTGCATCATTGAAAATGATGTTTTGGAAATGGCTAAAAAAGAAGCCTATGATAAAGTGGCTAAATACATTAACTAAGGATCAATGAATATTGGACTCTTTTTTGGAACTTATAATCCCATCCATGTTGGGCACCTTGTGATTGCGAATCATATTGCGGAACATTCGGATTTGGACCAAGTCTGGTTGGTAGTCACGCCGCAAAGTCCCCATAAAAAAAAGCAAAGCTTACTGGACAATCACCAACGGATAGAAATGGTTTATAGGGCTACAAAAGAGTACCCAAAACTTATGCCAAGTGCTATTGAGTTTAATTTAACACAACCGAATTATACTGTTCATACATTGGCATATTTAGAAGAAAAACACCCCGAACACCGCTTTTCACTAATTATGGGAGAAGACAATTTAAAGTCCTTGCCAAAATGGAAAAATGCGGAGGTAATCATCAAAGGATATCCGATTTATGTGTATCCTAGAAAACTAACAGCGTCCGAAAAAACAGCGGTTTTAGAAAAAGATGCCACCATAATTAAAATAGATGCTCCCATTATGGAGTTGTCTTCTACGTTTATTCGTCAGTCCATTAAGGCGGGTAAAAACATTCGACCTATGCTGCCCAGTGCGGTTTGGGAATACTTAGATGAAATGAATTTTTATAAATAAAATATGGTTAAAATTGGTTCTATAGAGCTTCCTGAATTTCCTTTATTGCTTGCGCCCATGGAAGATGTGAGCGACCCTCCTTTTCGTGCGTTGTGTAAAGAGCAAGGGGCGGACGTGGTTTATACCGAATTTATTTCAAGTGAAGGCCTGATTCGTGATGCGGTCAAAAGCACCATGAAATTGGATATTTATGAAAAAGAACGTCCTGTAGGCATTCAGATTTTTGGAGCTAATTTAGACAGTATGTTACAAGCTATTGATATTGTTGAAAAATCCAATCCGGATATTATTGATATTAATTTTGGCTGTCCCGTAAAAAAAGTAGTGAGTAAAGGCGCAGGCGCAGGTATTTTGAAAGATGTGTGTTTAATGGAAAAACTCACTGCCGAAATGGTAAAGCGTACCAATTTACCCGTTACCGTCAAAACACGCTTGGGCTGGGATCATGATTCCATTCATATTGTGGAGGTAGCTGAACGGTTGCAAGACGTGGGTTGTGCAGCGATTTCTATTCATGGGCGTACCCGTGCGCAGATGTACAAAGGTGCTGCCGATTGGGGCCCGATTGCAGAGGTTAAAAACAATCCACGTATGCACATTCCTGTTTTTGGAAATGGGGATGTAAACACGCCTGAACGCGCGATTGAAATGCGTGATCAATATGGACTAGATGGTGCTATGATTGGACGTGCGACAATTGGAAATCCTTGGTTTTTTAAGCAAGTAAAACACTTTATGCAAACGGGTGAACACTTAGAGCCTATTAGCATGCTCGAGCGTGTGGAAGCTGCGCGACGTCATTTGCAAATGGCAATTGATTGGAAAGGGGAAGTTTTAGGAGTTTTAGAAACCCGACGCCATTATACCAACTATTTTAAAGGCATTCCAGATTTTAAACCGTTCCGAACACGTATGGTGACTAGCGATCATAGTACCGATGTTTTTGCTGCGTTTGACGCTGTAGAATCGACCTTTGGCGACTACCAATTTGTTTAGGCGTTGAGATTCATATAAGGAATCCCATACAAATTGAACTCACAGCAAAATTTTAAAACTCTACAAATAAAAATGTAACTTTGTGTTTCTAATATTACACCAAACCTAAATGACAAAAAAAGAAGAGCAAAAAGTAAGTGAAGGAATCAAAAAAGTTGTTTCTGAATTGATGGACAGAGTTATGAATAAGGTTTTAGTTACAGACCCATTCATAAAAGAGAAACACCATTCAAGTAAACCACTCTATGCTGCACTTGTTCCGGACGAAATCTTTAAAGGCTCTCATTTTGAAAGACGTTTTGTTACACCTTTTGGTGGTGTTTGGGAAAAACCATAACTGGAGAAGTTGGTACTGAACGATTAAGAAGAATACAAGAAGTTTTAAACAGACTAGAACATAAAAAGAAAGGTAAAGACAAACAAAAACCTGATTGGGATGTAGAGTTAAAATATATTTTAGATGGTGGAGGAAAACTAATACCAACTAGTGTGGTTTGCGACATTTATATTAAAAGTATAAAAACCAAAAAGAAATACGCTTTTGAAATAAAAGCACCTTTACCTAATAGCGACCAAACTAAAGTAAGCAAAGAGAAAATGTTTAAACTTTTAGCAATGAATCCTGCTAAAGTAGATTATGCTTTTTATGCACTTGCTTACAATCCTTATGGAAAAAAAGAAGATTATAATTTGGAGTTTTCCAATGAGATGGTTTGATATGCACAATGATGAATCTGTGTTAATTGGTAATGAGTTTTGGGAATTAATTGGTGGAAAAGGAACTTATAAAAATTTTATAAATGAAATTAACAAACTTGGGTTAGAATATAGGGAAAGAATATATAAGGAGTTTTTAGGAATTGAACCGCCTAAAGGTTACAAAGACATTAAACTTCAATAAAAGTAAATGATATGAAAAACAAATTTACTTTTATCGACCTTTTTTCAGGAATTGGTGGATTTAAAATGGCTCTAACTAATAATGGAGGAAAATGTATCAACTTTAGTGAAATAAACAAAGATGCAGTAAATACTTATTGCGAAAATTACAATGAAAGTATTAATAGTAATTTAGGAGATATTACCAAAATTAAAGAATTACCTAAACACGATATTTTAACAGCAGGAGTTCCTTGTCAGAGTTGGTCAATAGCAGGTAAAAATTTAGGGTTTGATGATGATAGAGGACAATTATGGAATGACACTATTTATTTATTAAAACAATCTCAACCTAAAGCATTTATATTTGAAAACGTTAAAGGTTTAGTTGATCCAAGAAACAAGGAATCATTCGCATACATTTTAGATAGAATTAAACAAGCAGGATATCACGCAAGACATTATATTATAAATTCTTTCGATTATGGTGTTCCTCAAAATAGAATTAGAGTTTTTATAGTTGGTTTCAGAGAGAAAAAATATTTAGATAATTTTAAATTGCCAAAACCATTTGATAACAGAATAAAACTTACAGATATTTTAGGAGTAAAATTACCCAAAGTAAAAGCAGAGCCTATTACGCAAAAGGATTTATTTGGTAATCCAATTGTGAATAAACAAATGAGTCTTTCAAGCAAAATGGCTATAACGACTACTTCTTGTTTAATGATTTAAGAAATGGGCACACAACAATTCATTCTTGGGATATTATAGAAACTACCGAAAGACAAAAAGAAATCTGCTTACTTCTTTTAAAAAACAGAAGAAAAAGTCAATTTGGAAAGTTAGATGGAAATTCACTCTCCCTAAAGCATTTTAAAAGTTTAGTTTCTTCTATCACTAAAAAGGAATTGTCAGAATTAGTTGGTTTAGATATTTTAAAAGAGGAAGAATATCAATTTAAAATAAACGATTTTGAAGAATCAGAATTAACAGAAAATGAGTTAGAATTACTTTCAAAAGAATCAAATGCAAATCTATTAACAGATGATTTAAAAACTCATAGACCTTTAAAAATTAAAAAAATATCTATAAAAGATACTTTGGAATCTTTAAAAGAAAAAGGAGTTATTGAATGTACTGAAATTAGATACGATTTTAAAAACACAAAAATTAGTAGTGGTTTGTTTGGAGTAAACAGAGTATTCTTGCCAACTTCAGATGTTTTTCCAACTTTAGTAGCAAGTGATACTAACGATTATGTAACATCATTATGTTTAGATAAAGAAAATCACGAAACATACAAACAAGACTTTTTAGACAAAGTTTACTTTTCTGAAAATTACAGAAAGATAACTAGAGAGGAGGCTTGCGTTATACAAGGTTTTCCAAAAGATTTTGAACTTCCAGAATCAAGAGCAAGATGGATGAAATTAATAGGAAATAGCGTATCTGTTTCTGTAATTGATATGCTTGCAAAAACAATAGTTGAAACAGGGGTGTTTGAAGAAAAGAAAAACAAAACTGAATTAACAAAAAAGTACGAAATGCCAACAATAGCCATAGTTAATAAGGGTTTTAGTGACAAAAATAAAGTTCAAAACATTTAATTTAACGTAATTTAATGCCAAACTGAATGTTCCGTTTTTTTAAATCCCTACTAACCATAGTCAAGGGCGTTTAGCTGTGCTTTAGCGATGCGTTGCGACGCAATCCGCGAGGCTATGATTCCTAAAGTTAATATCGTAGCGAGCACAATTCCAATATTGATCAGCTGTAAATCGACCGGATATGCCAAGGAAGGCGTAATCATTACTAAGGCATGTTTTTGTTGCAACCATATAACAACCACACCAATTCCGAGTCCTATACCTCCACCAATTACCGTCATTAAAATTCCTTGGTAATAAAATATGCTTCGCAATTCTTTGACCGTTGCTCCTAGATTGTACAAGGTTTTTAAATTCTTTTTCTTGTCTAAAATCATCATTATGATGGAACCGATAATATTAAACAAGGCGATGATTAAAATCAATGTAAAAATCAAATAGACTGCGACATGTTCTGTATTCAGCATTTTGTAAAGGGCGTCATTGAGTTGGAGTCGGTTCTTAATTGTAACCTTGTTATCAAAAACAGATTGCAATGCCGCTCTTGCCGCATCCTCATCGACAGAGGTTTCTAAATAAATATCGATTGCACTGAGAGTTTCAGAATCATAGTTTAATAAATACTTGGCATTTTCAAGGGATGTAAATACTTGAGAATTATTAAGTGTTTCATTAATTTGAAAGATCCCTGCATTAGCGACTTTCATACTTGTAAAAGCACCTTTTACAGAAATCTGTTGTCCAGTCCCAGGCTTGGGCGCATAGAGTTTAATGACTTTTGCTACATCAAAAATTCCAAACCCTAGTTCATTAGTGACGCCCCAACCGGCCACAATTTGTGGGGTGTTCGGTTCAAACCACTGTCCATATATCAAAATAGAATCGATGGTTGCTTGCGGATAGTTTGCATCCACTCCTTTGAGGGTCACAGCCAAATGTTTGTTGTCGCAATTCATTAGCATCCGCTCTTCGACTACTTCTGTAAAAGAAGCGACAGCGTTTAAAGATTTAAGTGCTTGTTTTTGAGCAGCTGTAAAACGAATTGTTTTGGTAGTAGTGGGAATAATTTTTAGATCAGGATCGGAAAAAGAAGTGAATTCTAAACTAAAATTTTTAAGTCCAGAGAATCCTGAAAGCACTACAAAAAGGGCTGCGGTTCCTATAATAATCCCAAAGCCAGCAATAAGGGTAATAAAGTTGATGGCGTTGTTATTGCTTTTAGAAAACAAATAACGTTTGGCTATATAGAGGGGGAATTTCAATTAAGACTTTTTTCGTTTCTCTAACAAATCAGGGTTGTCAATTGGGTTTTCGATGCCTTTAAGTGACTTGTCTATTTGGTCGATATACTCCAAAGAGTCATCAATGAAAAAAATCAATTGTGGCATGCGACGCAATTGGTGCTTGGTGCGTTGCGATAGCTCGTGTTTGATGAGGGGTGCATTTGATTTTATTCCTTCTAAAAGTTCAGCACCTTTATCAATCGGGAAAATACTCAAATACACTTTGGCGATCGAAAGATCGACGGTCACATTGACCTTTGTCACTGAAATAAGTATGCCTTTCATCCCGCCTTGGGTGGCTGCGCCTTGAAGTACCTCAACGAGATCACGCTGTAAAACGGAGGCTATTTTTTTTTGTCTTTGACTTTCCATGGGGTAAAAATAATATATTTCTGGGTGAATTGTTTAAAAGCTAGTCCTTTTCGGTTAAATTTGTCCTATGCTGAAGAAAATAGAACATATTGGCATCGCCGTCAAAGACTTGAATACGTCTAATGAATTGTTTAAAAAGCTCTTAGGCGTGCCGCATTATAAAACTGAGCAAGTTGCTTCTGAAGGGGTCACAACATCTTTTTTTGATGTGGGAACACATAAAATTGAGCTGCTGGAAGCCACGGATGCAAACAGTCCCATTGCTCAGTTCATTGCTAAAAAAGGCGAAGGCGTGCATCATATTGCTTTTGAGGTGGAGGACATAGAGGCAGAATTGGCACGTTTAAAGGCAGAGGGTTTTGAATTGATTCATGAAACTGCCAAAGAAGGTGCGGACAACAAACGTATTGCTTTTTTGCATCCAAAATCAACAAACGGTGTTCTGATTGAGCTCTGTCAAGAACGGTCTAATAAAGACTGATTTTCTTTTTATAATTTTAAAAAACGTTGTAATATTGCAGCCGTATTGGTCCCATAGCTCAGTTGGTTAGAGCATCTGACTCATAATCAGAGGGTCCTTGGTTCGAGCCCAAGTGGGACCACATTATAAAACCAAGCCTTACAGCAATGTAGGGCTTTTTTTATGTCTTGTACAGAACTCTAAATGTAGTAAATTTATACAAATTAACGGTTTATTGGCAGTAAATAGACAGTTATTCTTTTAATTTTTAGTATTTTTCATCTTTAAAATTCATTCATGATTACAGGAGAATTAAAATCACAAGTAGATAAGATTTGGGAGGCCTTTTGGACAGGAGGGATTTCTAATCCTTTGTCTGTTATAGAACAGTTTACCTATCTGCT
>Ga0233426_10001495_pt1 | contig 21287 bp, 15 predicted proteins | sample SI_118_April2016_6_FD_179875 | JGI IMG/M metagenome (GOLD analysis project Ga0233426, IMG submission 179875) | Seawater microbial communities from Saanich Inlet, British Columbia, Canada - SI_118_April2016_10_MG | ecosystem: Environmental > Aquatic > Marine > Inlet | place: Canada: British...
ATTTACAATTCAATCCACCTTCAAAGTAGATACATTCTTAGCTAATAAAGTAAATAAATAATAATCATATAAAATCCAATAAAATCATATAAAATCATATAAAATAATATAAAATCATATAAAATCATATAAAATCCAATAAAAATATTATATAGTAAATATTTTTATTGAAAAAGTAAAATTGGAAATGAAGGAGGAAGAGGTTGGAAGTAAATTATGTTTTTTATTTTATATTATAACGTATAATCTGTATGGCTTGTGGCTGGGTGATTATTGGTCTTGATTTTTGATAATGATATTTTGATAATAATATTTTGATAATGATATTTTGACAGTAACTTAATGAGTATACGACTGACTTATAGGTTTTAATTGATCGTCTATTAGCGTGGTATCAATTGAATTTGGCATGACACCTGCATTGTCCACAATAGCTTTGTGTTTATACACGTCATCATGAATTGTATGTCGACGAATATCATAATTACTTAAAAACATCAGCTTTGCAGCTGGTATCGTATTGATATAATCAATGACATGATTCATATTCATGCGTTCTTTTGTGTCTCTTAATAGATTTTGATATATATCTCTGTGTACATCTTTCATCATATTTCTATACTTTTCAGGATAATCCGTTATTGGTTTTTCTTTAAATATAAAGCAGGAAACATAATTTTCGTATAATCCTTTAGTGTAATCATGTAATATACGCTGGTATCCGTCAAATAATTCAGTATGTTCCGGATAATACATTAAATATTGGGTGACAAGACGATTGTTACGTAAATATAGATATTGAAATTGTAGTTTTGGATTATTGCCTCGCAACTTCTTCACGTAATCGTAGTTTGAGTTTCGGATTTTATATCTGTTTCCACGATTATCTTTTATGAATAATCCAACAATGTCGTATCTTGTATTGTTTGATGCATATATATTTTTCAATTCTTTCATTTTCTCGGAGTAGTTATCTTCGTGTAATTGAAATGCGTATAGTTGTGGATACTTCAATTGCGGGTGTTTCATGACAGTATCATGTATTACCTGTGGTATAATCCTTACTAGTTGATTCATTACATCCTTGTTATTAATTTCATATACTTCTACCAAATATAACGCCTTTTCGCGAATCGGTTTGACAATTCTATTTGATGGATGTTGCATAACGAAACTATAAATATATTCCTTCTTCAACATATTTATGTCAAATTGAATGTACTTGCAAATATCGAAAAACATGTAACTGAATGTATCCTCCTGTTTGAATCCGGTTTCCATGTAAAAGCTGATCTCAGCTCCTACACTACTTCTAGTCGCTATCTGCCATTTTTCCAATTCAGTATCGTAAAATGCATTTATCATTGTGCCGTCGACAAACTCTTCCACATTGTACATGTACATTGATTTGGTATCTTTATCTAACGTGGAATTCAATGGTGTATTTGTATCTGTACTATTTGTAAAAGTTTGTAGTAATGAATCCTCATTCATAGATTTTGGTGGAGCATAACATAGCACTCTTCCGTCATTATCCGTAATAACAGATCGAAGCATTCCCATAGTAGAATACCCGAGAGTTGGCAACCATTTCTTATCATATTTCATAATTGTATATGTTTTTTTGTCTTTGTAATTCCATTGGAAGCATTTTATATTTAGTGTACTGGCCAGCTCTTTCCTATCACTTGGCTTAGTTGTGATTATTTCGGTAAATCCCGGAATAGTATTTATTGATTTATTATCTAAGGCGAATGTGTAGACTGAATTCATTCTATTTTAGAATATGAAATAATATATAGAAATTTGGAAATAGAGTAGGTTATTTGTATGATACACTTACCCGTATCTTCTTGTAAAGTACATCAATTTTGTTTTTGCTTACTTCATATATCACATATGAAGGTACATTATTTCCGTATCTTGTGCGATAATATTATATAAAATATTATTCTAACCTATATATAAGGTTCTAGGAACATATACAGCACGCGTTTACTCATTTTGCATAACATAGTATCGTAACGAATCGTAACGCATCGTAACGCATCGTAAGGCATTGTAATGTTCATATATGATGGTGCTTCAGCTATTATAAGAAAGAAGAATGATTCCAATGATTTCAAAGTAAGAATAACAAAGATAAATGAATCTGATACCGAATTGATATTGGGATTGCAATTAGTAGAGCCAAAGGAAGATGAAGATCTTAATTTATCAGTAAAGATAAATAAATCAGATGGTAAATTAATTCAACCAGAGGATAAGCCATATAATGAGGAAGAAAATAATATCACTTTTTTCTTAATTTCAGATGAAATTGTGAAAAATAAATTTGTCACCATCAGCAAAGTAAATAATGGAAGTGACGAAGATACCGATAATAATTCCACTATTGCAAAAGTAATAGATATAAATAATGAAACACGCACGGTAAGTTTTCTTATTAACAACACTACCTCATTTGATATTGATTTCAATCAGTTGAAACATTTAAGTTTCAAACAAGTAACGAAACAAAAGAAACAAAAAAAACAGACACAAGTAACATCAAAGAAAGCGCCTCCACAGAAAAGCAATGAGGTTGAACAGGATAAAGAGGATGTTGAAGATAATGGAGAGGACATTGAACAGGATAAAGAGGATGTTGAAGATAATGGAGAGGACATTGAACAGGATAAAGAGGATGTTGAAGATAATGGAGAGGACATTGAAGAGGAAGTTGATTCTACTGACGAAGTCGAGGTAGAATACCTGAACACAGATGTGTTCCGTATCTCACCGAAAGAGAAACTCATCAATAGTATGGAGCACAATCTCAGACCTTCCCTTCGTGAAATCCCGAGAAATAGCATAAAAATAGACAATGAATGCGAATCGTTATTTGCGTTGAATGATGTTGTCGAGGTTATATCACTAAGGCAACGAAAAATAAATAAAGGGAAAATAGAGCAGTTTCTTAACGATGATTCTCCAAATGTTCCAAGTTGGATTCTACCAATAGCCCATAATAAAAAGAAAATATACAAAACCGGAACGGAAACAACAGATTTAATCACAAACGCTCGAAACAAACTACAAACCGAAGATACTTCAAATAGAAGAGCTATTGATGAACAATATGGAGATGGGTACAAAAAGGAACGTGATGAATTCACTAGACCATTCGAAGAAACAGAGAGCGACAGTACCCAAAGTAATAGTTTTCCAAAATACACATTAACAGAATCAATAATAAAAAAGGGTGGAGTCATATCGATGAATAAACAAAATACGATGAATAATATTATTCAAGTGTTCATACCAAGTGATAAAATATTGTTTGAGAGAAATGCAGATACAATGTGTATCATAAAAGATCTTCGTCGTTATTCTAGAGTCTTTGTGCCAACCACCAATATATACGAGAAAATATATGAAACAAGTGACAGGTCTACACTCTCAGGTGTAAAACAGAAAGAATTAAATCTATCAGATAATAAAACAGATGGATACTACACGTATACTTCCAAGTTACCAGAGCTCAAAGAAAATATTGAATACGTAGTTTCCCAGGTAGAAAATAAAGATAAATCAAGACTGAATCTCCTTGTAAACGCATCAGCATTAGTAGATCAATTGAATTTCTCCAACTTCTATTGGCATGACATTCATAAAAGTGAGTGGATGAATGCAAAAGCAAAGGCAACAATAAAGAAAACCCAAAAAACATTGAAACTATACATAAAAGAATCTATTCAAAATTATAAAAAGAATAACTCATATGATGTACAAAATAAATTATATACACGTTCTCTCAATATTTTTGGTAATAGTATATTTTACAATATAAGCGCGCAATGTGAAGAAATCAATAATGGTATGATTGATGCATACAATCTCCCAAATGATAATATATGTGATTCAGAAGCATTGAATAAGATGATGAATATCGACTATGGAGACGCATATTATAAATATTTGAACTTCTGTAATTCCAATATTGAAATAGTTGGTGGAGACCTCAATATAGAAGATTATTACGAAGAGCAGAAATCACTTTTATGTGGTAACCATGCCATAAACAATATGTTTGGGGAGAAAAAAGTTATTTCTGATTTTGAAAACATGGAGGAGGAATACATAGACGGAAAACTTAATTTATCTTATGTATGTTTAGATTGTGAAAGAAAAATAAAATCTCAGAAAGATATTGAACTATGTGTAAACGATGACGGTAATTATGATTCTGGAGTAATCATGAAAGCAATTAAATTATTAGGATACGATATGGTAATATACCCCGAATCACATAGCTTAGTGATTGAAAAATGTGATTATTTTCCTAATATGGACTCATACAATAACGTGTCTAAAGACTTACTCAATGTTGCAAATAATATGCTTTCTGACACATACATTGGTACAATTGTATACTTAAAAAGACACTTTACCGCATTCCGTTTATCTGAAGACAAAACTACCTTAGAATACATAGATTCATTGAAATTAAGTGATTCCAAAACTATTGGAAGAGATACCAATGACATGTACAGCTTTCTCAAACAATTAATTGACAATCGGGTAGATAATGATGGTTCCATTTATACAATTATAAATGTTCATCACAAAATAGTACATAGTATGGAAAGCCAAGGAAACAATGACGTAATAGAACTATTTAATAAGCAGATACCACGTTATGGTTTTATAGAAATAGATCAAGGCGATGTAGGTTCACAAGAAAATATCAATAATGAAGAGATCGACCAAGGAGACAAAGACGAAAACAATGATTCCTCAGAAAAAGGTTTTAAAATGATAAATAGCTCTATTAATCGTAAAAACTCAAAATTAATTGGTGATGGAGATAATGGAGATGATGACGACGACGACGAAGAGGAAGAAGAGAACAAGAACTTACAAAAATATGTTGAGATAATCAAAAACAGTATTCATGAATATGATAACTATACATGCCATAAGTATAAGGTAGAAAATCAATACGACATGATACAATCGTTAAATGTGATTATTAGGTTGAGAGATATAGAAAACAAACGTTTATTAAAATATCAAATTGAAAATTATGTAAAAGTTGAGTCGATAGATGTAAAACCAGAAATCGTTAAGAGACTGATCGAAAGTACTTCTCAAGAATCTGAAGAGAAATACTATACTAATCTATTACTAAGTGCAATGGCAGATTCCTCAAGCGGTTGGAGCAACATAGTAGAAATAAAAAGATCTCTAGGTAATAATGTCGTACAAACATCACGTAAAATTAAAAATGGTGATGATAATGATGATATATCAGATGTAGAACAAATATGGTTGGAGACCATTTATGAGGAAAAGACTGTAAAAGTCATGCCATATTATTATATAGAATTATCAAATTTTTTTGTGTTTGGAGAAGGAAGTTTAAATGACATTATTAGTACTCTGATGAATAATAAATCTATTTCGTATGAAAGTGGTACGTATGTTTGCAATTATTATCGTAATGCACTTCCTATTTCTGTAGACATGGAGCCATCTGAAACCTCATTTCATACATCTACTCTGTCAAACATACCTAGTTCTGACTCTGGTATAGTCATTGATATACGTATGCCTGATTCTAGTCATATCTTCAAACGATTTATGCAAGAATATTTTAGTAATTTCTTTGGAGAAGATAACATAAATTCATTACACGTTAATCAAGTGATACGTAAATATTTGCCTTTATGGAATGATAATGTAAAAAAGATTCTTAATAATACCGATAAAGAAAAGAAGATTCAATTGCTTTGTGTTATACTTATTATCGGTATACAGGCATCCCCCTATTTTTGCCGAAAACGTACAGTAAATTTCGTTGGTCGAGATAAAATGATAGTTTTGGGAGTGAATGCTATAAACGGTTATCCTGCTGCTTATAGAGAAGAATCCAAGAATACAGATACAGATACGGATACATTAGTATATTATATGTCAAAAAGACTTGAGAAGAGAAAAAATGAAAATGGACAACTTTCCGGCATTCAAAAATCATTAAAAGAGCAGATAAGTAGCATTCTAGGAGAGAATCAATCGATTTACAAAGAAATAAAGGACAATGCGGATGTTCTAACGAAGGATATTCCTGGTAATGATTGGTATGAAAGGCAATGGAGTAATTTCTATCCACCCTTGTTTCCGGTAAAATCCCAAGATTTAAATGTTCAAGTTCCGAAAAATGTGTGCAGTAGTAAAAATAAATACAGCGAAAAATTTCTATTATTAAAACACATCAATAACTTATCCATAAATAATATGTATGAAAAAAATCAAAATATTTATACAAACTACAACCAAAGTACTGATAATACATCGAAAAGTAATAATTATATCCGATCGTTTGAAAAACTTACCCATCTATGTTACAATGTCCCTGCAACTGCAAATTATATTGTAAGTAAAACTCAAACTCCAATTGATATTATCGAAGAAGTAAAAGTATTTAATTTTTCTGATAATTTCAGAAAAAGATTTATTGAGTTTTATTGTAGTAAAGGACCTCAATCTGTAGTAGATTTGTGTAAACGTAAAGAGAATAATAATAATAATATCACCATAACGAATGATAAAAATAATCAAGAATGGTTTACTAGAGTTCTCAAAAGCGTGAACAGAACATCGATGAATACGACCTTTATGAAAACAAATAAAAAATCAGAAACGCGGAACACGTCTGAAATTAGAGATGAATCCAATACAGTTAATAAAAACGATTTGTTAAAAGACTGTCCTGTTAGAAATACTAGTGTGAAAGAGTTCAATAATGATATTGAATCAAAAGGATTCAACAATTATATTACTGATTTAAAATTAGGACATGGAGATGGAGAACTTTCGATTCAACAGTTTTCAATAATGTTGAACGAATGTGGATATGATAAAGAGATAATAAAAGAGGTAGATAACATATTCGTGTTTACTGATGTAAATGAGAGAAGCATATATAATTTCATAAAAGTAAACGTGATGCATTTTGTAAATGTTATGAGTATAAAACAAAATAAAAATATGAAAAAATGGCACTTATGTTGGAAAGCAAATATGGAATATTATAAATATTCTCATAATGTTTTTGACAATATTATTCATTCTACAAACGAGCATGATCATGTTATAGCGAAAATGAAATTCGTGTTGAAATATATTCTATGTATGGCAATTGCGAGCAGTACGAAAGAGGAAAAGGGAGACGTAGTATATATATTAAAGTATTGTTTGGATAAAATAGAAGCGAATAAGAAATGCATGAATATGGGCAGTACAGAACTGCGCAATAAACTAGATAAGCAGTCAAATGCTGAAAGAAATGCACAAGTCAATTTGGATAAGTACGATTCAGAACTAAGGAAACAATTAAAAAAGGCTGGAATTCATAGAGAACAAAATAGAAGACGAAATATTGATGTCGGTATCGGGGAAGAATAAAAATAAGTACTATATATATTAATAGTTCATAATTACTATATATACATAACATAATCTTTGTCATCAAGTTGTTATCGTATCATGGTATCGTCAATAATTAATGATGCAATTTCATTTTTACTATCTTTGATAGTGTTATCTTACAGTTTGTATACTTTAGACTTGGTTTCCATAATAGGTTGTTTTATGGCAGTTATTATTCCAATGATCATAAAGATAATAACAAGAAATACTCCTTTTCCCGAAATATTTAAAAGACCAGATGGTGCTATTAATTGCAATTTATTCAATACAGGTGGTGTATGTGATCATGAATCTGGCTTTCCTTCTGGACACGTAACCTTAATATCATATTTCTGTTTCTATATATATTTCAAGTATAACCAATTGTTTATGAGTTATTTATATAGCAATGGATATGATGTTGATGATGATACCGAAAATGACAAAAAATATTCAATGAAGAGATGTTTCCTTTTATTTCTCTGTATAATTCCTGTTATCATGATGGGGTATGCGAGATACATGAAGAAATGTCATAACCTTGTCCAAGTCGTCGCTGGAGCGGTGACCGGTTACGCAATAAGTAAATTTATAATGAAATTAAATAAACATGAAACAGAACACTTTCAACGTGAATGAAGAATGTTTATCAAAAAGAGTATAGACAAATAAGTGTGATAATAGTATACTTTTGGTAAAATATCCCAATCAATCAAAGCAATACTATATACTATACTATTATCAAGATAACAACCTGATCTGCTATGAATGATGAAAAGAAAGAGTCAGTACAATATTCCCTTTCTATACACAAGGACATAAAGTTCAAATTAAAAAGTTTTATTAAAAATAATCGTATTCCCAATATAATATTTCATGGTCCACATGGGTCAGGAAAGAAGACGATATTAAATGAATTCTTAAACAATATATACAATAATCAAATCGAGATATATAACAATTTTGTCTTGACAGTAAACTGCGCACATGGTAAAGGAATTAAATTTATACGTGAAGACCTGAAATTTTTTGCAAAGACAAATATATTGTTACCCGGAACAAGCTACTTCAAAAGTGTTGTTTTATTAAATGCAGATAAATTAACTATAGACGCACAATCAGCATTAAGAAGATGTATAGAGCAATTTAGTTATTCTACACGATTTTTCATAATAGTGGTCGATAAATACAAGCTCTTGCGTCCAATATTATCCAGGTTTTGTGAAATCTATATAGCGGAACCATTAATACGGAAGAAACCAACAAACTTACATATATATGATTTGAATAAATGTTATCCTGTTCAAAAAACGTACCAGGTTAAATCTAAAAAGTTGTCCACCAGATTGAAGAACATAAGTGTAGAATTAAAGAATATTTTAGTTTTTAATGAGAAGTTGGATGCCTTAAAGACGGTATGTGAATGTTTATATTATGACAGTTACAGTGTATTAGATTTAATGAGACATGTAGAAACTGCATCATTGTCAGAGTTAGAATATTTACCTAATTTTGATGAAATACGAAAATATGATGTTTTGTTATTTATTCAGAAAGTGAAAAGAGAATTTAGAGATGAAAAACTACTGTTTTACGTTATCCTTTATTTTGTGTTGGTACGTTTCGATTATCCTTTAGAAAATATATCTTTTATGTAAAGACACAAATACAATTTCATTGTTATTTATTCTAATACAAAATGGACGATTTTTCAGTGCAAAGTTTACAAGAGTCTAGAAATGAATGGTGTAATACCCTATTACAGAAACTCACTCCTTTAATATGCGAAGGCGTAAGATCTATATTTACAGAAGCAATTCAACTATGTAATAATAATAATGAAAACGAGAAGTACCTCATGACGTTTCAGAACTTCCTGACACGCATTCCGAAATGGAATTCAAATATTATACAAGAAGAAACCAATCGTATTTTAGAGAAAAGTCAATGTAATTATTTGACGGATTTAATCAGTTGTGTTCACATAATTCAATTGAAGAGTTTGACCTGTATGAGGGTAGGATCTAAACAGAAAAAGGTGGATATTGACATACCGTCATTGAGCGATTTCATACATAATGTATACATCAATAGCGCTCGAAAATTGTATTCGAATGTGTACTTGTTTGAATTACACTTATCGCCTTTAGCAACCCAAAAGCACAATAGAGAAATCGAGCAGATAGTAAAGGAGTGTATACTAGATACTGTAAGAAGTAACATTCCAATTGAGAATATATTACAGGTATATTTAGACGAATCTATGGAAGAAGACGTACAAGTGGAAGTGAAGGAGGAAATCATTTCCGATGAACCTATAGAAGAATCGGAGGATACGGAATCTATCAATGAAGGAAATTCTGATAATGCGAATAAGAGGATTGAAGTAAGTGGGTTTGAAGATGAGCATATGAAAATGGCATTAAACGAAGAAATGGCAGCATTGAAGGCTCCTGAAAATATAAGATTCAATATGAAAGAAGACGTGAATGATTCGGAACCTCCACAGCATTCTTTGTCGAGTGCACGGGAAGATGATGATAATGATGATGATGATGATGATAATGATGATGATGATGATGATGATGATGACGATGACGATGACGATGATGAAGATGAATCATTAAAACCTATAAAAATAGGTGAAAAGGTGAATTTAAGTGACTTGGATGTTCACTCACTAAATCCTCAACCCAAGAAACTAAATACTTACGATGTATTGGACGAAATGGGAGTAGAAGAGTTATCATAAGATGTCATGTGATTGAATATAAAAGTACATCGTGTATGGATAAATTCGTTATAATTACCATTGTAAAAAAACATATAAATGTAAAAGCCACAAATTCAACGATCTTACCCTACTCACAGAAATGGACCAAATTTTTATTTATGCTTTAGCAATTTCAATTGTCTTTTTAATCTATAAATATGCGGAAACACGCATAAGAAAAACGGTTGATGAAGAAGGAAATGTAATTGTTTCCCCATTAAAACCGGTTATTCATGATACCTTTGTGGTTCTCATGTCATCAGCTATAGGTATATACGTGTACTCACAATTTGATCTGAAAACTACTGCAATGGAATCTCCAACTGCTTTTGTCAATACACCTGAATTTTAGTTATCATCCAATTATTAAAACGTAAAACATTCAATCTCCATCTAAAAATAATAAATATAATCATTACATTTATTATTTTTGTATTTTGTATTTTGTATTTTGTATTTATGATCTATTCCACACTTCATCAACCAGACTATACTTAATACATTTATCTGCATCCCACCATAAATCATGCTTTAAAATTTCAGATAGTTGCTTTTTAGGAATAGAAGCATGCTCAACATAAATATCTTTTATTCTTTTCATGAACATGGTGTTGTTTGTGAAATCATCTTCTAATTCCGACATTTTACCCCAATAACTTGAAGAAAGTTGATGTATTAACATGTATGCATTCGGTCTTATGTAACGTGTTTTACCAACTACACTCATTATTGTACCGGCAGAAGCAGTAGGTCCATCAATAATAGTATGTACGGGTACTTTGCACGACTGTATGACGTCGACCGCTGTAAACGCATCAAACAGGGATCCACCAAATGAACTAATATGTAAGTATATTGGAATTTCGTCCAAGCTATTTTTATGAGCAGTGACTATATTGTCGATTTCACATTTACGTATAAATTCGATTAATTCGAATATATTCTGACGATCCACTTCAGCATAAAAGTAAATATGATTATTTTCGCGCGTTATCTTTTTTGTATAGGAATCATCTGCATAAGTTGTATCATCATCATCATCGTCTTCGTTATTCTTGATGAAAATGTGCGTCTGCTTGCTTTGTTTACGTGTCGTAATACCTTTTGGAAAACTTTTCAACATATTTTGATGATCAACCTTAAACGAAACGCAAACGAATACTATCTGTATACTACGAAGTATTCAAGTATAATTATGATTATTATACTATATCATTATAATGTCTTTAATTGGTTTTGAACAGCTAACGCAACTAGATGTGTGTTTTAAATAATATTTTTTACAAACAGCTAACGCAACTAGATGTGTGTTTTAAATAATATTTTTTACAAACAGCTAACGCAACTAGATGTGTGTTTTAAATAATATTTTTTACAAACATCTTACAAAATATAGGATGGGAATTTATCCACATTCATAATTTTCTTATCCTTGTTTTTAATCTTGTCCACATTGTTACGAGACAATTTATAAGAATCGAATACTTCATTTTTTATTTGATCTTCTGGGATTGCAGAATGAATTGTGCGAGCAATCATTTTATATAGTTTGAATTCGGGATATCTTTCTTCTCCATTCATTTTATATAAAATGTTTCTTCCCTTGTCATCTGTTAACCAAGATGAAACCATCTTGATAATAGGGTTCTTTCGGGTTATTTCTTCTTCCATTTCCAGGTCTTCTATGAAATAATCATAAAGGCAACATGCTAGTCTACACAAGTCAAAACTTTTATTTGGCAATACCTCTTGTTTCTTTGAATTATAATATGGACCGAAATTGTATTGTGATCCTGCATCTCCACGTTCGTGAAAGCTATTGCTACATATGAGTTTACCCTTAAATTTATAGATTGCCCTACCGAAATCAATAATTTTGAATATTCTCCCAAAAGTAGGGACTTTGTAAGTAATTTCATTTATCTTGTAATATAGATATTGTTTGTCTGTTTGAGTGAACATTATATTATTTGTATGGAGATCATTATGAGTAAAATCAAAACATTTTTGGTATACACTTAAAATTGTAATAACCTGAAACAAACATGCATTCCACTCCACGTCGTTCAACATATTATTCATCATCAAATAATCAAGAGTGTTGTCACATTTCTCCATAAATATGGCTTCTACTGGAAAATCAAACAAACTACACATTATTTCTTCTTCTTCGGATTCGTCACTAGACGATGAACACGTAGAGTATTCTTCATCTGAAGCGTCTGAATCGTCATCTTCAGCTTCGTTATTTGTCATGTCCTCTTCATCATCCGTAGTGTTAGAGCTGTTGGAGCTGACAGATGATGAATTGCGTGAGGAACATGACTTTGCATTCGCGTGGCACGCATTCACCGGCGCCGCGGTTGTATCATTGACTAAATTTGAATTCGTGAAAATGGATAAGTTTTCTTCGGTTAATTCTTCTGCTTCTATGAAAGATGGTACGTTTTCTATTTTTGAATCATGTACATCTTCTACTGGACTTAAAATGACATTTGTTAAATCTGTAATTTCATCTAAAAATACATCGTTACTTGAATCGGGTGATTCTATTATCAGTCGGGATTTGTTTTTTCTGGAATTCGCATTAAAAATTTCTCTATGTGCTGAATTACGAAAGGAATATAATTTGTCCAAGTTTTCATGAAAATAATCACTATCGATTAAATAATCAATCTCATCTACTATGTTATATTTGAATTCTTTTTTCGTTCCTAGACACGAACCGTAGAAGTCAATTCCATTCAAAAAATTATGTTCGTTTAACAAGATGCTGCTTAGAAAGGTGAAGAAACCATCTGTATATGGAGTATTGTTAGTTTCGTATGAAATTAAATTCTTGTATTTTTCATTATTGATATTTTCAAAACTAGGAATTGATCGTAGAACGTCTAGATCCACATCTTTGTATTTATTAATCATGTACTTTACAGGATCAATCAGAGGAGCAAATTTGAGGAAAATATTTTTTTTTACTTTTTCTCCGGGTGGATTGTCTGATAATGACAATGATGCTGAATAAACTGCCGGTAACGTTTCCTGTTCCTCGAGGTCATGACGAGATTCCACAGTATCTGAGGTAGACGTATTATGTTTATCTATATGCAATTGGTCCAGTACGTAACGATGATTCAAAGAAATGCTATTATAATTGGTTGTATTCAAAGAAAAGTATAGTTGATACAATGGTATATAATGTTTTATGTTAGTTAGCAAACAAGAGGGATGATTTTCTAAAGAACGTTCTAGGTTAGCATAGTTATGCTTTTTGTAGTTTAGTAAAAATGATGATGACGATTCGGAATTCATTATTTAATCTGTAATTATCTATACAATATCAAGTGTCTTATAACTCCTAATGAGATTCCTTAATATTCATTAAAACGAATAAAATAAAGGGATGTATGGCGACCTGATCCTGACGTTTACGTAGAATATCAAACAATATTATATGTTAAATATGTACCAAGTATATTGATATAATTCATTGTACATTTTTTGCAATGACATTAGATTTAAAGAAGTTTGATATGAGAGATATAAGTTTTCGATGTGATGAGGCACAAGGTCCCGTAGTAGTTCTTATAGGAAGAAGAGATACTGGTAAAAGTTTTCTTGTTAGAGATTTGCTCTATTATCATCAAGACATTCCGATCGGAACTGTTATATCAGGAACAGAGGCAGGAAACGGTTTTTTTAGCGCCCATGTACCTAAGTTATTTATTCATGATGAATACAATACCAGTATTATAGAGAACATTTTAAAAAGGCAAAAGGCTGCTTTGAAACAAATAAAGAAGGAAAAAGAAACGAGAAATAAAAGTAACATAGACGCAAGAGCGTTTGTGATCTTGGACGATTGTTTGTTCGACAATAAATGGACCAAAGAAAAGATGATGCGTTTATTGTTCATGAATGGTCGTCATTGGAAGATAATGTTAATAATTACAATGCAGTATCCATTGGGTATACCTCCTAACCTTAGAACTAATATTGATTATGTTTTCATTTTGAGAGAGCCATATATGGCGAATAGGAAGCGTATATGGGAAAATTATGCTGGCATGTTTCCTACGTTTGAGTCTTTTGCGCAGGTCATGGATCAATGCACAGAGAATTATGAATGTTTAGTTATCAATAACAATTCGAAATCAAATAAACTACAAGACCAGATATTTTGGTATAAGGCTCAGAATCATAATAATTTTAGGTTAGGATCAAAAGAATTTTGGGAATTGTCTAAAAGTTTAGACAGTGATGATGATGACGAAGAAGACGCATATGATCCAAGTACTTCCAAGAAAAGGGGGTCTGGACCAATTATCAATGTACGTAAAACCAAATGGTAACCCAAATCAAGTTAAAGTACCATAAATCTTATCTCAATTACTATTAAAGGTAATCTTCTACGGTTTTATACATAATAAATATGGAAAATAAAGAAGAACCAAATGGAAGTAATTCAGATATACCAGTTATAGCACCTGTCGTGTCCACCGCATCTGAACCTGTCGTGGCATCCGCACCTGAACCTGTCGTGTCCACCGCACCGGAACATGTCGTGGCATCCGCACCTGAACCTGTCGTGTCCACCGCACCTGAACCTGTCGTGTCCACCGCACCGGAACATGTCGTGGCATCCGCACCTGAACCTGTCGTGACCACCGCATCTGAACCTGTCGTGGCATCCGCACCTGAACCTGTCGTGACCACCGCATCTGAACCTGTCGTGGCATCCGCACCTGAACCTGTCGTGGCATCCGCACCGGAACCTGTCGTGGCATCCGCACCGGAATCTGTCGTGGCATCCGCACCGGAACCTGTCGTGCAATCCGCCCCTGAATCTGTCGTAGCACCCGAACCTGAACCGGAACCGTCAATTGACGCGGAAGTTATGTCGCATTTATCTACACAATCAACCCAACAATCTGTAGGCTCATTACCATATTCAAGAGCATCAAGTAATAGTAGCGTACGTAGCAGCAGTATTAACAGTGTAAATAGTGTGACCTCAATGCATTCCATGAAGAGTAACTTAATAGCGCCACCACCGTCTCTTGCAAGCCCACTGACGTCTTTTTCATCATCAATGCCAAAAACGGTCCAGGAGATTGCCTCTCAATATCCTGGTTCTGGCATTGGCATACATACCACAGTAGGACAACACTCAATTGAAAATGATGCCTCATCAGCAGTAACTACAATGTCTTCCTCATTAGCCACCAGTTTGGCAAATTCAAAAGAATATAAGAAATTTCATAATCAATTACAATCCCTACGCCGTAATAACAAATTCATACTGAAAGAATGCAAAGATAGCAAACGACTGTTAGATTTGAAATATCAACGCCTTACCAAAAAGATAAACTATATACAAATATCAGTAATTTTCTTGTCCACTCTTTCAGGATTTATGCAAGGTACGAAGGAACATTTTGGGACTTCACCTACCGCGGTTACGGTTTCTGGTATAACTATATCAACTTATATTTCGCTAGTTCTATCTATTGCCAAATACTATAAGTTCGACGAAAACAAAGAGAAAATTACCAATTTACGAGAAAAATATGCTGCATTGCATAACAAACTAGAGTTTCGTATGGATGTATTGGGACCATGGATGAATAAAAGTCTTTGGGAACATCAAGATCATGCCATAAAATATAAGGAATGGAGTGAAATTGTTTCCTCCATGAATGAAGAATATAAAGAAATAATTGCGACAAAACAATTATTATGTACTGAATTTGAAATTATTATGGATTCTACTAGTCGAAACAAGTATCATATCAAAAACAAAAACCTGGAATACTTCAATCGATCGAATCTCTTTGGGGCACTAAAAAAAGAATATGATCTTGAGCAGAAAATAAATAAAACACCTGAAATATTGAAATTTACTAACTCGATTCGATTACCGGATGATGAGCTAGATAATTGGGATGAAGATGATTTTGATGTGTAAATAATATAGAATAATATAGAATAACATATATTATGTTATGGAGGTAAAGTGTAAAATTGATAATATATATAATTATGTTTCATGGTTCTCACATCAAATACCATTATCCCAAAATTATAAAATTAATCAAATGGAACAAGAAAGAAAACATTTCCCTCACGACCAAGACAATCGTATTCAAAAATTATATTATGATGTACAAATTCACACTATTTTCAATAGAACAAAATTACAAAATCATAAAAACAAATTTTGTAAATATGAGAAGTATATAAACAAAAAATATTTCAATGATATACAACCAAAAGCAATAGAATTAGAAAACATACGAGATGAAGCATATATGCAATGGCAACGAGCAAAAAGAATATCAATAATACACAATCCTACCCCTGAAAATGTGGAAAAACGAAAAGCGTTAGTTCCAATATTTCGTAAAGCAAATGAAGAATATGAAGAAATGAAAAATGATGTCGACTTGTATGACAAAGTAATACGTGATATTGAATATAAAATATATGAAATAAAACAACAACAACGTAATATTTACAAACATTATAGAAAGTGCTCTCATTGCGAAAAAAAGGATATAGTTTACAATAATGGGTGTAAATCAAAACATAAATTATGTTCTGATTGTAGTGATGATATTAGGGAATGTCCTGTATGTAACGAAGATTTGAGTTTACAATATTGTGCTATTTGCATGGAAAATAAAAAAGAAATAATAGAAACTGGGTGTGAAAACAAACATCAAACATGTAAAGAATGTTTGGATAAAATAATAAGAAAGAATAATGTGTGTCCATTTTGTCGTGATTATTGTAGTAAAGAACCAGTAGATCCATACCCAGCTTCATATTACCTCACGGATAATGGAGAAGATATAAGAGATGTGTGGCAAGATAGGGCAGACGATATGAGGGAGGGTAGGGACTAGGAGGGAGAGGTAGAGTGCAAGATATGGCAGACGATAGGTATGGGTGATAAAATATAAAATATGACGTGAGAAGAATTACATAGAATAGTAATCAAGTAAATATTAAATAGGATAAAATAATAAAATATATTTTTATTATTTTAATTACTTTATTAGGCAATGCACCTTACGTTCAATAAATAAAATTGTGTTGTGTCATTTTATCACTATTTACTTGCTTGGAACAATATTGTCACCTTCGAACAACTCCTTTTTGATATCGTCGACCGTAGCATCTTCGCCAAGAGTATCAATTTGTGTATTGGTATTATCCACAGAAGTAAGATTTCCATTCTCATCTACGGTTTGTGTGAGTTTATTGCCGGTTTCTTGCGCTAATTTCTTATTCTTTGCAATTGCTTCACGTTTCGTCTCCTTTACTCTATACTCGAATTCATTCTTCGCCTGCTCCTCATTCTTCTCCTTTTCAGACATTAGCTCGTTCAAAGTCTCTTCCATATATTCCACCTTGCCCGTTTTGTAAGCATCAGGGTGGAAGGGAATCCACATTCCTACTGGACCAACGTAGACATCATGATTCGGATCAACCTTTCTCAACACTTTGGCACGCAATTCAGCCTCTTCTTGTGTTGGAAAGGAACCACGAATCTTGATTCCACGAATAGACGTCTGAAAATCGTGTTTTGCATTGAATTCTTTTTCCAGTTTTTCTTCGGTACGATCCAAGAAGTTTTTGTATTCATCTTCCATTTTCATGGTAACGATATTATCACGTTCAGAATCAACAAATTCTTTCAAATCTGCCGCAAGATTATCAAATGATAAATTGTACTTGAAACTCAAAAAGTTTAAAAATTGATTATATTTCTCCAAACTTTTATGGAAATCCCACGATTTGATAAAATGTTCAAACATAAACATTTCTTTTTGCTTTAAAATTTCTTCAGGAGAAATGAAAGATATGCACGAGAACTTTTGTGCGGCAATTGGCTTATCTTCATCTAAAAGATCAACATATTTATCGTTTTCTGTACCATCGGTATTGAATCTAGATTCTAATTGTCTGTTTTGAGAAAAATTACTCATATTTATTATCCTTTTGTATTATTCTTATGTATATATATATATATCCTTATAGCTTATTGTTTTTAAGTTCAAACGCGAGTAATCAATACTTTTAAATATTACATATATTATATATATTTTATTAAATAAAATATAATGCTAGACAGCAGGGGGGACGAAATGATTAAGATTAATAACGAATTGATAACGAATATTGCATTCTCAAGTTCATCATATCATGAACTTACAAAAGATACATACCTTACTGAATCAATTACTATAAATGACAACTTGTATTTTGAATTTACAAAACCAAATATAATATTTGACGGTAAAGGATACACTATTACTATTGACAATGTTTCAAACTTCGCTGGGTTGTTTAGAAATGGAAATAAAAAGAACTCTAGTACCATTAACACCAATATAATTATAATAAAAAATATAAAACTAGAGATAAAAGGTAATACTACGCAATTAAAGAATTCTGGGTGGATTTGCCAAGAAAACTTTGGTACTTATTCCTCTACGAACAACACCATCACTTATGTTGATACCTCCACACCATCACCCTCATCACCAATTCCTCATCAAAAGATAATTACGCATTCTACTCCAGCTCCACTCGCAAGAACGCTGAACAATAATACTGAACCGAATTTGATAATTCCAGATGATATAGTGTATACCACATATGATGATTCTGTAAATTCACAAACAACATATACTTTTCCGTATGATTCAACCACCGAAAATTTTTCATTAATATCAAAAAATTTAGAAATTACGGCAATGATGCTTGTAGGAGGCGGAGGTGCTGGTGCAACCACCCCCTCCGATTGGTACTCCGCATCTGGAGGGGGTGGTGCTGGTGCAGTAATTTATTATAACCGTGATGATAATGATTACAAAATTAATATGACAGGAAAGATTCATGGGAATATCGCAAATGATAGTAGTGGAAATGGGAACGATTCGACTCTTATAATACCTACGTACAATAATAATAGTGATGATAATATCAATCAATACATCCTGCTGAAAGCTTCTGGAGGGGATATTGGGAAATATTCAATAAATAATGGAGGTAGAAGTAATTCATTCTATATGCAGTATATAAGTGAATCCACCTCGACGATAGGCTTTATTGGTATGGGAAATAAAAACGGTGGAACTGGAGGGTTTGATAAAGAAGGTGCTGGAGGTGCAGGTGCTGTAGGAAATGGAACTAGTATTAATAGTAATGGATATGGTGAACCGGGTGGAGCTGGGTTTAGTTACATTATTGGAGATTTCTCCATGACTGTTTCTGGAGGTGGTACAGGAGGAAATGATGCAGGGCGTAATGGATCTTTCAAAAATTCTACATCATCAAATTATGGTTCAGGAGGAGCTGGAGGACAAACTGGGTGGAGCAATACGTCTTATAGATTTGGTGATAGTGGTAGAGGTGGAGTCTTAGTTCTAACAATTCCGAATACCATGATTGTTTCTGAGACTTCAATCCCTCCTCCGACAAGTAGTTCATATAATTTAATAATACCAGATGAAATAGGTAGTGATAAGTGGATATACGTAGATACTCCTATATCAAAATCATTAATTTTCCCTTTTACCATAGGTAAATCATTCACATTGACAACAAACAATTTAGAAATGGAGTCAATAATGATTTGTGGAGGAGGAGGAGCAGGTTCTACAAATATAGGATCATGGGTTAGTGATACTTATCTCGCAGGAGCTGGAGGTGGTGGAGGTGGTGTAGTGAGATATGACAAATATGATGATACGAGTTTGAAGCAAAAGTTAACTGGACCTGTAGATGTATTTGTTGGTGGTGATAGTGCAGGGCATGGGAAAAATTCTTTAGTATCATTACCTCTCGTCTATATTCCTGAAGGAAGTACTACTCCAAAAGCAAAGACCTCTGTCATTGTTGCTAGGGGAGGAGAAAGCCCCCCTGATCCAACTCGTGCTTTTGAAATTTATAATAGAGGAGGAAACGCTGGTGGTTACTTTATATTTCATTCATTATATAATGAGTCGTTTGGAGTCGAGGACATTAGCCAAGGGGCACTAGGGGGGGATTACTATGAAAATTTTGGTGAAAGGGAAGGTGGTGGAGGCGCTGGCGCTGGTGGTGCGGGAACTGATGCCAATGGTAATGGAGTAGGTGCTGGAGGGGGGTCGGCATATCTACACAAGATGGTTGATAATGATAATGAAGAAACATATGCTAATGAAATTAGTTTACGTATGACGGAAGTCCAGCAAATATCTGTTTGTCCTGGAGGGAGAGGTGGTAATGATGGTGGTCAAACTCAATCTCAGCCGAGCAAATCGTCTGTTTACGGTGGAGGAGGCGGAGGAGGAATGAGTGGGGATGGGCCATATAAAGCTGCTGCAGAAGGTACCGGTGGGGTGTTCATCATGACCATTCCAAGAACGATGACTGTTTCAGGAAAAAGTACTCATAGTGATAGTGTGTATAATAATTCGACTACCGTGATTCCAACAAGTATGAGCGTAGTCGAAGGATTAAATCTCATTGGTATCCCAGCAACAGGAACAATCGCAGGTGACAATATTAAGTCCTTGTACAAGTATAATGGTACAGATAAAAAATACGAAACAGTAACCAAGGATAGTATTACAAACAAGTATCCTGTTCAACAAAGCAATGGATATTGGGTGGATACTACTAGTAATAAATCCTTGGACATGCAATAAAACCACTTAGGTTCAATGTTTTTTTTCTAATCACATATTATAATAAAAACATTTTGTATATTATACACACTACATATCTATCATAATGGACGGAATCATTGATTTAGCCGAATTGTTCAAAAGAGCCATCAAGTACTTGGTTGAAGGTATCATGGTTGCAATTGCAGCATACGCCATTCCTAAGCGTTCTTTGTCTCTTGACGAAGTCGCCCTCATTGCCCTCAGTGCGGCAGCTACCTTTAGCGTTCTTGACACCTATGTCCCTGTTCTTGCCGTAAGTGCTCGTTCTGGTGCCGGTTTCGGTATTGGTGCTAATCTTGTTCGTTTCCCTGGGGGATTTTAAATTACAAAAGGATAATCAT
>Ga0233426_10001496_pt1 | contig 21278 bp, 17 predicted proteins | sample SI_118_April2016_6_FD_179875 | JGI IMG/M metagenome (GOLD analysis project Ga0233426, IMG submission 179875) | Seawater microbial communities from Saanich Inlet, British Columbia, Canada - SI_118_April2016_10_MG | ecosystem: Environmental > Aquatic > Marine > Inlet | place: Canada: British...
ATGGCTTCCTTCAGACCCCACCGTTAGCCAGTGACGCCCTTGCCATTCAGATTATCTTCCCCTTAGTCGGGGTGATAAGGCATCTTTCAGCCTATCGGGTTTGCCAGCTTCGCTGGGCAAACAAAAATGCGCTTTAATGAATAATCATTAAAGCGCATGGACATGAAACAAAGAAGTAAAATTTTGCTTTGCTTACTAAGTTTAGGCAATAATTTAATAAATGCTATTACATAACAATATTTATTCGCTTCTTTTTTTAATAAACATTTTATGTCATTGACTTCATAAAAGTTTGATACTTTTCTCGACCATAAACAACCCAACTCGGAGATGCATCTCCAGTACCTTGAGTTTGCAAACTAGGATAATTTTTCATCACACTATCAAGAATATATTTTTGACGGGGTTCAATATCGACAAACAGTAGATGCTTGCCATTATTAACTAAACGCTTAAATCGACGAAAATTTATATTGTCGGTTTGAATACCAATCAAACCACCTTCCCACGTACAAAAACCAAGAATGATAATCGATAGAAATACAAACGGTAACCAACCGGCAGAACTACTGAACCAATTCATAGAATATGCAAAAATAAGGGTAACTAAAGCGAGGATGATACCAATTATCGCGCCAACTTCAGTTGAGTGAACAACATCTTTTCTTAATACCGATTCAACTTCATGTAATTGAAGTTTTGCAACTTCAGCATCTAGCTCACTTAATACATGAATCTGAGATTCCATAATATCTTGATTAATCAACGCTCGTTCAACTTGCGCCAAATCTTCTAAACTGTCAGTAATATAGTAATGCCTTAACATAAGCTACACCTCAATCAATAATCTCAACTAACGTTCTGAGCTTCTCATGATAAATATTAACGGCTATAAAAGAAGATTTTTCGTCGACAGTTAATATTAAGTTTAGTACTAAAACAGCATAATGAAGATAACAAGTTCAATTTTAATATTCATATTAAATCACTCTTTCGTACCGTATAATTTTTACTTTCTAGAAATATCCATTCGCATTTCAACTAAGTATTCTTTAAAACCAACTTTTTTGTATGCTCGCACTGCAGCAGCGTTTTCAGTAAACACATCTAAATGAATCATATTAACTCCCTGTTCTAAACTCCATTGGGTTAATGCCTCGATGACGAGTTGATTTATACCTTTTCCTCTAAATTCATCTTGAACAAACATAAAGCCTAAATAACTATAGAAACTATATTGTGCATAAGGTTTTGCTTTCTTTATTCGTGGATAACCACAAGCAATAATTTGTTGTCCCACTTCAACAACTACTAAACGAATATTTTCATCTGTGAGCAAATATTCAAGATCATAATATTGAATAGGATCTGCTTTTAATGTTTCATCAAAAGGTCGTTCTGCTTTAATTAAACCTTGCTCAAAAGTTCTTAGCGCTTCAATATCATCTAGTGTAGCTTTACGAGTAATCATGTCATTAACTGTCATTATTTCCTTATGTCTGAATCATCACATGCCACGTTTATTCTTTCAATAGCATCAATAAATGTGCTGCGCTCCAGCTAAAGTTTGTGGCTCCCTGTACTTGCCCTGTTTCTGGGTTGTAATTCTCTCTTATCGCTTCATTTTCACTTAAACCTTCTGCCTTGTTTATCAGCAATTGCACCGCAGTTATGGCCTCTTTGTTGAAGCCATAGTTTTTTAACGCCATTACCGCAAAATAATATTGATCAAGCCAAACCCTCCCGCGCCAATAAATGTCTTTATCATAAGCTGGATTTGATAAAGCAGCAGTACCAAACGGAATAAAACTATAAAATTCGTTATCATTTAGCATCACATTTTTTACTTTTTTCGCGTTATCTTCTGGAGCAATTCCAGCCCATAAAGGACTCCAACCTTCTGGTCCTCGCCCTCGCTTAACAAGTAAATTTCCAGTACATATATTATCGTTATCGACAGTCGAGTTAATTTTACGATCGTAATAAAAACCTGTTTCATCATCAAAAAAGCAAGCACCTATTTTATCCACTAACGTTTTATATTGCTTTTGATAATCAGAAGCTAGCGCAGGTTTATCTAAGATATTTGCCATTTTAGCGAGTAGACGTTTCTCTTGTGCAAGATAAGCATTCAGCTCAACTGATTCTTGGTTTATTGAGAACCCCAATAATTTGCTATTTTGTGCTCCATTACTTTTAGAGTAATTAGGCAAAATTTCTACTTGCCAATCTTCACGGGCCTTGAGTAAATCACCCTGATAATATTGATCGGCATATTTTATTAATTGCTGTTCAGAGATAAAACCAAAACGTGCGGCGTTATCCATACCCGATTCCCAACCAGCGCCATGTTGAGCGCCAATATCAAGAGCCGAATATTGGTTTAGTTTTATTATTTTTTCATAACTTTCAATGCCAAAACATTCAAACCATTTATCGTTTAATAGCTGACAACCGCTGATACTTTGCCCTGACATTTTTTCAAGATCAGTATTAGGAAAACTTACCTTAAAGCGAATTTCTCCTTTTTCATTGTTATGCAAATGATGTCTTGTTGCACCATACTCAATCAAGCCATTTTGGTTATGATCTCTATTACGATACCACCACTGATGATAGAGCACCAATTTTGGAAATAACTCTGCAATGAATGCTTTATCCTGGGTTTGTTTATATATTTCCCATATTGCCCAAATGGCTAATGGGGGCTTAGAGTTTCTTTCATTCCAATTCCCTCCGTCGCCTTGACGAACACTATCTTTATTATAAAAAACAGCATCAATCACCATACCTGAATCTTGTGGGCGCAACGTGTCGTTAGTTTGTATCTGATAATCAAACATTGAACGTATTATATTTTTTGCTAAATCAGGGTGAACATCAGCTAACGCATAAGCATGTTTCCAGCTATCCCAAGCCCAAAAGCCATTAAACCACCTAGCCGTAGTTGAAGGAGAAACGCCATGATGTTTTATTTTCCCTGCGGGGCTTCGCCAATTACCGAGCAACGTTTCAAAAGATTTAATAACTAAACGATCTCGTTTTAAATTTATAGATCCACTTTCCTTATTATCAATAAGATTATTTAAATATACTAACCAACGTTGTTTGCTTTTTTGAATATATTGTTCAGGATCAGCAAGAGTTTCTTCAACTTCAGGTTGATGTTTAAGTCTTTCAAAATCTGTTAAAAAATAACTTTGCGTGGTGAATATAGACTTATTTTTATTTGCTTCAATCGAAAGTAATGACTCACTTTTATAACTTAACGTCTCATTATTAATACTATTTTCACTTAATAGATTTCGCTTAATTTGATAGGTTGCTGTGCCACTTGTCATTAAATTCCACTGACTTCTCAATCGGGAAAAATTTAATATTAAGGCATTCTTTTCTTCACTAAAGGCTCGCTTCCATGTTGGAAAAACATCTTCAACAGTTTGATCTTTAGTCCATTTATTAAGTAACTGTCCATTCCATTTCAACCGTAAACTCAACGATGTCTGAGTATGATTTGTCAGTGTTGTTTTTATCAATGCCGTTCTATCACTAACAAAAAACAACGATAATGTGAGCGTTAATTCGTCGAATTGATACCATTGGTGTAAAGAACCTGGTAATGAATAATGCGACTTTTTCGCTTTGTCCAAATGAAATTCGCGCCCAGTGACTTGTTCATAAATAGATAACTTTTCAAGTTTTTCGGCAATGTATATCCCGTACTCTTCCATAATAACCATAGGGCCAGAAAAGGCCCCATAGCTATCAACCGAATTAGGGTTCAGAAAGCCGTGCCATGATCCAAGATCAAACAAAGGATTAAATTGTTGATTTTTATAGGAGTCAAAAGATTGATGTGCAAAAGGCACTCCGGTTCTATCAATGGTATTTTTAATTAATTCGTCATTGGCAAAACTGTGAAAAACAGAGAAAAGCACAGCGATAAAAATGAAAAAATTAACCCTATTATATTTGGTTTGTTTTTTGGAGAATAATAACACTTTCATAAGAACAAGAACTTAAAGTATATTTTATACAATCATAAACCATTTATTCACCTTTAATCTATAGCATTAGATAAATTCATAATTACTCACAATTTTTCAGCTTTATTTCTATTGATTAACGCTGCAGCTCGGATAGTATAGAAATAAGAAATTTAAGTGAAAGAATGTTCGCCGTTTTATCGCGCGCATGGGAGGTAATGTTGATGATTGCTCAACATTCACATTTGGTTCGAGTTATCGAACAAAGCTTTGGTCAATTATCTTCGGGCGATAAAACTTCGCTTTATACCTTAACCAACCTTCAAGGTATGCAAGTAAAGATCACCAATTTTGGTGGTATTATCGTCTCAATTCTAACGCATGATAAAACCCAACGTTTAGCCGATGTTGTATTAGGTTATGACCGTGTTAGTGACTATGAAGATGATAGTTATTATTTAGGCGCTGTCATTGGTCGGTACGCAGGAAGAATAGACAAAGGCCAATTTGAACTTAATGGCACATCTTATCAATTAGCACTCAATGCCCAAGATAGCCAACTACATGGTGGCAAAAAAGCCTTAAATAAACAACTTTGGCAAGCGGCTAGCTCTCAAGATAAAAACAGTAGTACCCTAACTTTAACTTATATCAGCCCTGACGGTGAAGAAGGCTTTCCTGGTGAAGTTAAATTTACCGTTAAGTACCAGTTAACTGATGACAATGAATTAGTCGTTGAATACTTCGCTCAGACCAATAAAGATACAATCATCAATTTAACACAACACAGTTATTTTAATTTATCAGGACATAATTCAGGTGATATTCACCAGCATAAAGTCACTATCAATGCTGACAACTTTCTTCCTATGTCAGTAAAAGCTTATCCAACAGGCCAAATAAAATCAGTTACAGATACTGCTCACGATTTTACTAAATCTACTTGCTTAGGCGATAATATTGATAATAATGAAGATGAGCAAATTCGTATCGGATTGGGTTTTGATAATTATTGGTTATTAAATGACAACGCCTTGTCTATGGATGAATTTGCTGCTCAAGCGATAGATGATTCGTCAGGAAGACGCATGACCATTTATACCGATCAACCAAGTATCATTCTATATACGGCAAATTATATTGACGGTAGTCATTATGGGAAGGACAATTTTTGTTATCAAAAAAGAGCTGCGCTTTGCTTAGAGCCACAACGAGCAAATAATAAAGTAGAAGGTGTTAATATAGAAAACTGTATATTAACGCCAGAGCAACCTTTTCAAAGTAAAACTCGTTATGTATTTGATGTTATCAATAGCTGACGCCAATAAAAAGAAGTGAATTTCACTTCTTTTTAACAAAACCAAAAAACTAATTTAATCCGCGTTATGAAACATCTAATAAGCGCTTAATATCTTCAGTGATCTCTTCAATATTATTCACATCAACAGGCGCAATAAAAATAGTATCGTCACCCGCTAGGGTGCCTAAAATACCAGCCGATTCGCCCATACTGTCTAGCATTCGAGAAATTAGTGGTGCACCACCAATACCAGTTTTGACAATAATTTGAGTGTTATTGTGTTTAACACTTACCACCACTGACTGAATAGCTTGTCGCGACTTAGGTATCGCTAACTCATCAGGTAAAATATAAACAACTTGATCATTAGCGTTACGCATTTTTACAGCGCCTAATTTCGACAATAAACGCGAAATTTTAGCTTGAGACATATTTTTAAAGCCTTGGTCATCTAGCGCTTCGGCTAATTGACTTTGTGAGCCGTAACATTGTTCATGTAATAAGGCTTTAAAGGCGAGTTGAAGTTCAGCTTCGTTTTTCTTGCGTATTGATGTCATTGTCTTTTTTATAATAAATCCTTGATAACAGATATATTAGCCATTTTCCCTCATTAATCCTACTTTTTATTCACTTATTATTTAGTTAGCCAATATAAGTTAGTTACTAACGACAAAGGCAACTTATATTTATTTATATAAGCTGAATATTTATACGATTTTTTCTGGGTATTTATAGTAATATTATAGTTAACTATAAATCACCTTAAAATTGATTAGCCATATTACATGCTAAGTAAACAAATAAAACGATGTACACTTCTTCTATTATTGATTTTTATGGGGTGTCAGCCATTAGACAAACTTTTCACTTCTCCCTTACCTGTTCAAGAGAATAATCATCAATTTAAAAAACGATTTTATATTCCTAGCGATCATTATATAGATGGCAAGGTGCCATTAAGCAATCATGAAAAGCGCGCTAATAAATACCAACATGACTATATTATTGCAGGTAAAACTACCACTAAAAAAGTTGCTTTAACTTTTGATGATGGGCCATCAATGTACACCGAAAAAATTATTAACAAGCTTAATGACTACAAGATAAAAGCGACATTTTTTATGGTTGGTAAATCGATAAAAAAGTACCCTGACATCGTTAAAAAAGCTTATAAAAGTGGTCATTTAATCGCAAATCATTCATGGGATCACAGCAATGCTAACAATCATCAATTTCTAGATAAATATTGGCAGGAACAAATATCCTCTACCAATAAATTAATCGAAAACATAACAGGTTTTACTCCCTCTTTTTTTAGGCCTCCTTATGGAAGCACCTCGGAAAATATAGTTGAAAAGCTCGCGACAAATAAAATGAAAACTATTATTTGGTCGATAGATACTCAAGATTGGAACATTGATATAAATACGGCAAAAAACATCGCTATAACTGCTATTAAACATGCACACCCAGAATCAATAATTTTAATGCATGATGGTGGTGGTAACAGGCAAGGAACTGTCGATGCTTTAGATGAAATAATTCAACATTACCGCCAGCTTAATTATCAATTTGTCACCATTGAAGAGCTAATCTAATAACACTTTTAAATTTTATTGCTTCTGTTTAAAGCACTAGTTTTCGTTGCTCTGCTATTCCCATTGAAAGTATGAAAGGCGATTTCTTTTGTTGTTCAATAAAGTCTTTTTTAGACGATAAACCCAACCAATTATGCTCGATTAAACATTGAGCTACTGCACCACCTAATGTGGCACCTGGCCCTAAAATTATAATTTTATCAGGGGCATATTCTTTAATCGCCACTTCAATCGCTTTGCTAAAATTGTAAAGTTCAGTCACTTGCGTTGTTAACGTGTAGCTATATAAATCGTTAATATTGCTTGAATAGGGCTGCCAAATATTGCCTAAACCATCAATTAACGGAATTTCTGGCACATGAAATAACGAAGCTGATAACTGCTGTAATGCCTTTTCTGAAATACTTTTTAATAAAGGCGTATGAAAAGCCGCATGATTAAAAAGGTTCATCGGGTAGCGTTCATCAATTACAGGTAAAATATTCTCTAAGGCTTTTAAACCTTGTTTATTACCACCAAATACAAGATACCCCCCTAAAGAAATTGAAAGATACACTTCACAGTTTGTTTGCTGATTAACTTCATAAAGCTGTTGCATGACTTGTGCTTCACGTTCTTTATCTTTTTGCCAGAATTCATCAATAATTGGATAAATCAGCTGGCCACCAATTAAACCATTAGTCATCATAGACCCCATGGTGTTAATCAACTCAATTGCTCCATCATTTTTCAAGGCACCCGCAACAGCCAAAGCAATATACCACCCCATAGAATTGCCGGTTACAGCTACCACATCATAAAGTTCGGTATTAATAGATTGATGATCACTAAAAGCACAGGCATAAATTAGCGCAGAAGCATTTTCTCCCGCTGTATGTGTTCGCATGCTGTAATTTTCCATCGCATCGAGCTCACTAATGGGCATTTGGTTTTGCTGTTGACGGTATTGATCAATGTTGTCAATAAACTCAATTTTATCACCATGATAATTTTTAAGATATCCAAGCTCTTCTTTGTTATACGTACCTCGTCCCGGACAAATCACTACCGCACGTTGTTTTTTAATGTCGTTCATAATTTCGTTCATATTAGTCGTCATTATTTTCCTTAAGATTTTGCAGGAGAATTACTTGAGCACATTTCGCTGGCCAAATTTACAATATCGTCTTTTGATGGCAATACGTGATAAGCAGCACTCCCCAGAGGAATAAAACTGTCTTGCGCACAAATACGTTTTACACAATCAGGTTGCTTAACGATATTTTCCGCTAATAAACTCATAATAGCTTCGCTAATTGAACCCGTTTTTCGACACTCATCGACAATCAATACTTTTTTACATGCCTGAGCATGCTCAATAATGCCTTTCTCATCTAGCGGAGCTAACCAACGCAAATCAACTACACGACATTGAATGCCTTTTTCTGCGAGTATTTTTTCCGCCTGCTTTGATAAGAAATAACCATTACCATAAGTCAAAATACATAAGTCTGTGCCATCACCTGATACAGAAACAGTTAATTTCGAAGGTGCTATTGAACGATTCAATTCATCAGGATTGTGAGAATGGTTAACACTATTTTCTATTTTGTTATGCGATGGAGCTTGATAAGGAAACGTCCACAACCCATCGCCTTCTTTGTGTAAATCTTTTGTCATATATAAAGCTATAGGCTCTAAAAATATAACTACGCGTTGCTGCTCTTGGGCTAATTTTACCGAAGTACGTAAAAGCTCGACCGCATCAGCACCATTTGATGGACACGCAATTATCAGCCCCGGAATATCTCGAAATACGGCAAATGAGTTGTCGTTATGAAAATGACCACCAAACCCCTTCTGATAAGCAAGTCCCGCAATACGTATTACCATAGGGTTGGTGTATTGCCCTTTTGAAAAAAATGACAATGTCGCTGCTTCACCACGAATTTGATCTTCAGCATTGTGTACATAAGCCAAAAATTGAATTTCGGGAATTGGCACAAAACCATTATGGGCCAACCCAATAGCGCCGCCTAAAATAGATTGTTCATCAAGCAATGTATTCATCACTCTATTTTTACCATAACGCTCTACTAACTTAGTGGTGACATTATAAACGCCACCCTTTTGAGCAATGTCTTCCCCTAAAAGCACAATATTTTCATGTTGCGCCATTAAATCGAGCAATGTCCAATTTATCAATTTAGCTAAATGTTGTGGTTTAGACAGATTGTGTTTTTCATGTTGGAAAAGTGCTTGTCTTTTTTCTTCACTCACATTAATCGCTTTACTTTTTATTGGATGAGGAACAATGCTTTCCATGACTTCACTGGCTGTATTTAATCGTGGTTTTTTAATGACTTCTTCTGCGACATATTCAACACGTTTAGCGATGTTTTGATAGATATCAACAATTTCACCCGCCACTAAAATGTTATTATCGAGTAAAATTTTTGCGGTATGTAAGAGAGGATCATTTTGCTCATTGGCTTCTATTACCGCTTGCTTACGATAAACAAATTCCGCATCTGAACCCGCGTGCCCCAACAACCGAATTAATTTCACATGTAAAAAGACAGGTTGTTGTTTTTCACGTGCAATTTTTGCCGCTTGCTGACTAACGCGATAAGTATCTAATAAATTTAAGCCATCACAGCTTAAATAGTTTAACCCTGCTCTATCTTTATAGTTTGCTTCAACCCAGCCTTTAGGCGTAGAGGTTGAAATACCAATACCGTTATCTTCGCAAACAAAGACTATCGGCATAGGAAGAGACTGAAAGGCAGCCCAAGCAGCACTATTTATAGCACCTTGCGCCGTTGAATGATTTGAGGAAGCATCGCCAAAACTACAAATAATAACACTGTCATTTGGCATCTCTCCTTGATGACCTAATCGCTTAGCTAAACCAATGGAGAATGCTGCTCCCATGGCTTTAGGAAGATGTGATGCTATCGTACTTGTTTGTGGAGGAATAGCTAACGCTTTACTCCCCAGCACTTTATGTCGCCCACCTGAAATGGGGTCGTCCTTCGCTGCAGCAAAGGAAAGTAACATATCGTAAATAGAGGTTTGTCCATCAACTTGTTTACCACGTTGCAACGAAAAAGCACCACTACGGTAATGTAAAAAAGCCATATCGCTTGCTCGAAAAGCTTTAGCTGTAGCGGCATTACCTTCATGACCCGAACTACCAATAGTGTAAAAGCTTTGCCCTTGCTTTTGCATTACACGAGAATGTAAATCCAAATGACGACTTGTCACTTGTGTTTCAAATAAGTCCACCAACTCACTATCACTCAAACCAACATCTTGTGGCGATAAATGACAACTTAATTGGGGTAAATTCAATTGGTTAACGAAGTGAATAAAGTTTTCTTTTACACACTGGTTACGATCCGACATCTAAGGTCACCTTCTTTTGAATACATTCAAACGTTCAGTAATGACTGGGTTATTATTTTGATAAGCCTTTACCAAGCACTAAAAATGTTAAGTCTTTAAAAAAAGGCCTGTATGCCCGTTTGTGCTCGCCCTAAAATAAGCGCATGTACATCGTGTGTACCTTCATACGTATTGACAGCTTCTAGATTCATCATATGACGAATAACATGAAATTCGTCAGCAATGCCATTACCGCCGTGCATGTCTCTAGCTGTACGGGCAATCTCTAAAGCTTTGCCACAAGAATTGCGTTTGATCAATGAGATAGCTTCAGTGGCTAAAGTGCCTGCGTCCATTAATCGTCCAACTTGTAAACATGCAAAAAGGCCTGTAGTAATCTCAGTTTGCATATCAGCAAGTTTTTTCTGAATCAGTTGCGTTGCCGCTAAAGGTTTGCCAAATTGTTCGCGATCTAATGTGTATTGTCTTGCTGCATGCCAACAAAATTCTGCAGCACCTAATGCGCCCCAACCAATGCCATAACGTGCTTTATTCAAACACCCAAAAGGCCCTGACAACCCTTTGACATGAGGCAGCAAGTTCTCTTCGGGAACAAAAACATTATCCATAACCACTTCACCGGTAATGGAGGCACGCAATGAAAACTTTCCTTCAATTTTAGGCGCTGATACCCCTTCCATGCCTTTTTCTAAAATAAAGCCTTTAATCACACCATCAAGTTTTGCCCAGATAATAAATACATCCGCAATCGGTGAATTAGTGATCCACATTTTAGTGCCTGTTACTCGATATCCACCCTCAACTTTTATTGCTTTGGTAGATAAACTCGCCGGATCTGATCCCGAATTAGGCTCAGTTAATCCAAAACAACCAATCATCTCACCAGTTGCTAATTTAGGAAGGTATTTCATTTTTTGCTCTTCAGTACCATAAGCATGAATAGGATGCATCACTAATGATGACTGAACACTCATCGCGCTTCTGTAACCACTGTCAACGCGTTCAACTTCACGGGCAATTAGGCCATACGTCACATAATTTACGCCTGCACAACCGTATTTTTCTTCAATGGTGCAACCTAATAAGCCAAGAGCACCTAACTCTTTCATAATGTCAGGATCAAATGTTTCATTACGGTTGGCTAATAATACGCGTGGCATCAATTTCTCTTGGCAATATTGATGTGCACTATCGCGGATCATGCGCTCTTCTTCAGATAATAATGAATCAATTGATAATGGATCTTGCCAGTTGAAACTAGGTTTTGAAGTTGACATTACGCTTCCTATGTAAATTCGATAATTAATTTTTGTGACCAAAGATTAAGCAAAACAAAGCTAAAGTTAAAATATAGTTTTTCTTTATCTGGTATAGATTTTAACTATGGCTATTTTACTTTTTTTCCTTAATAATCAGCGTATGGATTTAAAACACCTTAAATATTTTGTCACCGTTTACGAACAACAAAGCTTTAGCGCAGCCGCTAAATATTGCTTTATTGCCCAGCCGTCTATTTCAGCCGCCGTAGCCCAACTTGAACAAGAACTTAAACAAACTCTTTTTAATCGTCATGCCCGTGGTGTGACCCCAACCGAGCATGGTGAAAAGCTTTACCCTTTAGCAAAACAGTTACTGGGCCAAGCAGATGCAATTAAGCAAACATTTTCATCCCATGAAATAAAGCAAAACTTTCGCTTGGGTGTCACTAAAGGTTTAGGGGTAAAACGTATGAGCGCTTTATTGAAAGACTTTACCTCTGCAGAGCCTGCAATGGAGTTAACATTAGTTCCGCAGCATGAAAATTCAGATGCAAGAATTATCATAAAAGAAGAGCTAAAGGATGAAGAAAAATATCATTCAATTTGGCAAGAAGATTACTTATTAGTTTTGCCGATGAATCACCCTCTTTCGTTAAAAGAAAGTATTCAAATAGCAGATCTAGATCGATTAGCGTTTATACAGCGCTCTCCCTGCAATGCTTGGCAAATGCTCAATGACACATTAACGCTATCAGGCATTCAATTAGATATTCGCGCTAAAATTCAAACCATTGATTATGCGCTAGGTCTTGTTCGAGCTGGATTAGGTTGTGCCCTTGTACCAGCACACCCTGAAATAATTGAAAATACAGATCTAAGTTTTAAAGCAATCAATGAGTTGCACCTTACCCGTGAAATTGTTTTAGCTTACCAGCAAGATGCACCATTACTACAAACCTTATTACAACAAGTGATGCAGATATCTAAAAGTTAACCGTTACTAACATAGATTGCATCTTACAAAAACTGACAATAGCCCACATTTTTTCAACAATTTACAGCAAGAATCATACGAACAAATCACGAATAATTACCCCAAATTCATTCAACCATCATTAATTATGTCTACGATAAATCGCTATATAACCCCACTAACGCTCATTGTTTTAGCCAATTGTTCAATCACTTCTCCTTTATATGCCAACGAGAAAAACCAATCAGAAAACGTTGATGACACGATAGAAAAGATTGAGGTTCATGGTAGATGCAACCAAGCTAATACTGAAGTTAGTGTAGAAACAGAAAAGCTATTAGCGATAGCTGGCCTTGATAATGACCCACTCAATTCAGTTTTTAGTATGCCTGGGGTTGTTTATGCGGGAGGAGATAACGGTGGAGAACCAGCCATTAGGGGATCATCGCCAGAGGATAATGCTTTTTATATTGACGATATGCCAGTTGGTTATATTTTTCATTTATTTGGTGACAGTATCTTTAACGAAAATGTGGTGCGTGACTTTTCACTTCATCCTGCCGCTTTCGGTAGTCAATATGGCAATGCTACCGGCGGTGTTTTTGATGTCCAACTTAGAGACCCAAAAAATCAAGAATTAACAACAACTATTGATGCTAGTTTACTAAAAACAGGTCTTATGATCGAAGGTGGTTTAACTGACGATCAAGCCTTTTATTTTTCGTATCGTAGAAGTTTAATTCACCTATTTTTACCCGAAGGTGAAGAGGATGAAGGCTACACAATTTTTAAAGCGCCAGTCAGTGATGATTATCAAGGAAAGTATCAATGGCTAATCGGTGATAGTCATAAGCTTACATTTACTGCAACGGGTGCAAGCGATGTGGGTGGCATTAATATCTCAGCCGCCTCCGAACAAGGTAGAGTTGATCCTGATTCTATTGGTGATCTAAAGATAAAATCACAGTTCGACAGTCAAAGTTTATCTTGGCAATACTTTGGTGATGGTGGAAAAATAATGCAACTTAGTCTTGGTCATACCGCTGAAAAATCAAAAGAATCATTCGGACAGGAACAATATATAAAAGTCGATAAAGAGCAATATAACCTGCGTTTTCATTATCAAATTGACTGGTTTAAAGATCATAAACTCGTATTAGGTAGCGATTTACAAAATGAAGAAACTAACTATAGTTTTGATGCTATCCCCTATTACTGTACCGACCATGATCAAGATTGTGAAAGTAAAAAAGGTCAGCGTATTCAAGATACAGATAAGTTAAGTGATACAACAATCGCACTTTACATGAATGATATTTGGCAAATTAATGAAGACTGGCAATTAGAGTTAGGGTTAAGAGGAGAAAGAAATGATTACACCGAACAATCGTTCTTACATCATCGTGCGGCACTACATTGGCAAGCAACTGACGATTTAAATATTAGCTTTAAACAAGGCTCGTATAGTCGATTTCCTGATATAGAAACCGTTCTTAGAAAAATAGGAAACCCCTCTTTAAAATCCCCAAAGGCGCAACATTATTCCATAGCATTTGATTATCAACTCAATGATTTATGGCAAACCTCAGTCGATGTATATTATAAAGATTTAGGCGACTTACCCCGCTCACTAGGTGAAGATGATGTAAATGCTCACTTACACTATAGTAATGATATGTCTGGAACAGCAAAAGGCGTGGAGTGGGTATTAGAACGAGAGCTTAGCGATGGATGGTATGGCTGGGCATCAATTAGTTGGTCAGAAAGTGATCGCACAGATGAATTTACTAATGTCACTACAAACTATTATCTCGATACACCTTTATTAGGCAATTTGGTGGCTAATTATCAGCTAAATGAGAGGTGGGATTTTGGGGTTCGTTTAACCGTTCGTAGTGGTCAAAAGTACACACCAATAACTGGGCTACATGTTAACCCTGATTATCCAGAGCACTTTTTACCAACCTATGGAGATCTAAATTCCAAGACGCTACCTGTTTATCATCGCCTTGATATTCAAGCGAATTATAAAACAACCCATTGGGGAAATAATGCAGAATGGACATTTGCATTATTGAACGCTACAGCTAACGATAACATTTCAGGCTATTATTATGCGCCTGATGGAAATGAAACACTTACCAGTTATAACGTCGAGGGCGAAGAAGGTATGGGAATGTTCCCTTCAATTGGAGTAAAGATACAATTTTAGACAATTTCCAAAAGTAATGATTGTTTAAAAGCTTTAATGAATAAATCTTACAATTTTTAAACAAATCACAGCAGCTGCTAACTGCCAATGCGTTATGACATTTGTTAATATATCGTAAATAAGTAAACGATTAATAAGCCAAGTGATGTAACATTACTCGTTGTTAAGTGATAACGCAGTAAATGCGCAATTAGGAAATGATTTAAGATGAATAAAAGGCTCGCTTTACTATTGATGCTATTAATAAGCATCAATAGTTTGGCCAATGACAAGAAACCACTGAACGAAAGTACCGTATTTAATAAAACCTTTAGTTGGCAAGCGCAAGCTGGGCTTTCATTACAGCATACGACTTCAATTATTGAAGGCTTAGAGCAAGGTAATCTCGGTAACTATCTCAATATATCAATATTATTTGATTTCTATTACAAAGGTTTTTTCATTCAATCAGATCATCGACGCGCTGACACACATAATTTAGGGGCTGAATTAGGTTATCAATTAATTGTCGAAGATGATTGGGAGTTAGATATCATCAGCAAGACTTACATTGGTGGGTTCAATCCAGAAACCGTGATGGAAATTGCCGATAAAAACATTCCAATTCTAGAAGGCTTAAAATCAAGAGGTACTGCTGACGGCATTGGCATTCGTTATTCTCGTTACTTTGAAAACAGTATTTTCTCATTTGATATTGCGGCATTAGCTCCTCTGAGCGCGGCAGATGGTTGGGTAATGGACGCTTTTTATAGCCATATTATCCCATACCGTAATTGGGATATTTATCTAAATGCTGGGCTTACGTATTATTCTGAGAAGGTTATGGATTATTATGTTGGCATAGACAGTAGCGAAGTTTCAGCATTAAGAGAAGAGTTTACCGCTCATCATGCCGTTCGTACTCAGTTTGAAGTATTTGCCCAACATCCTATTTCAAAATCATGGACCTTTAATGTTGGTTTAAGTCAAAGTTATTATTTAGGCGATCTTAGTGATAGCCCAATTGTAGATACCCAAAATGCTGCCCAGGTTATGGTGGGGGTACTTTATGTTTTTTAAACTGGGCAATGGAACTGCGTGGTTAAGATTTAAATTGATAAGTTCATTATTTTGCTTATTCAGTGCATCAGAAGTGATCGCTCAAGAAAACAGCCAAGCAACTAAAACGGCTCAATCGGCAACAGTTCGTGAAGTTGTTTTTACTGCTAAACCAGCAAATTGTGTAGCACTTCACCAAGGGCGAAAATGCTACGCAAATGTATCACTGCAATGGCAAGTACCTCAGCAAGGCAATTTTTGTATATATCAGAAAGAGTCTAATAAGGTGATTAAATGTTGGAAGAATAGTAATGGTAATCAAGTACAGTTTGAATTTGAATCGAGCACAAAGCTTGAATATCAGCTTGTAGCGATAGAGAAAAACCGCATATTAGCAGAAACCGTTATTGATGTAAGTTGGGTGCATAAAGCAACCCCAAGAAAAAGACGATGGCGTTTATTCTAAAGAAAAAATGAAAAAGAGGCTTATTCATGACTGCAACACATAAAATTCTTTTAGTTGAAGATGACCTGACCTTAGCGGATTGGGTAATTGAGTATTTACAAGAGCAACAGTTTTTAGTGGAACATGTCGCTCGTGGCGATTTAGTAAAAGAAAAAGTAGCGACGTTTTCACCTGATCTTGTGCTATTAGATGTCATGTTACCGGGAATTAATGGTATTGAAGTGTGTCGACTCCTAAGACAAGACACTCACATTCCTATTATTATGCTAACTGCTCGTTCTGATGAATTTGATGAAGTTATCGGTTTAGAAGCGGGTGCAAATGACTATGTCATTAAGCCTGTTAGACCTAGAGCATTACTGGCTCGCATTAATAGCGCCTTAAAAAACATAATAACACCACCAGAAAAAACTCATGAGATCACATTAGGACAACTTTGCATAAACAGCGAAGCAAATCGTGTTACTTATCAAGGGAAGGAAGTTGAATTATCGACCAGTTTGTTTGCTTTTCTTTGGTTTCTAGCAAATCACTCAGGTAAAGTTGTTGACCGAGACACTGTTTTTAAGGCATTGAAAAATAGAGAATATGACGGCCAAGATCGACGATTTGATGTCATGCTTTCTACTTTACGTAAAATATTTAACGATGATCCCCAAAGCCCTAAAAAGTTTAAAACCGTGTGGGGAAAAGGGTACTTATTTGTGGCTGATGCGTGGAATGATTAACCCATGACTCGGTTATTTTTAAGCATTATTATCGCTGTGCTAGGTTCTTTATTTTTTATTGGCTGGGGCTTAGATAAACTCGTTGCAGATCAAAATGATAGCCAAGAAAGCCCCGATATGTTTGTTTATAAGCAACTCATTGAAGGGTTTAGTCAACAACTCAGTACCCTACCCGAAGTTGAGCTCATAAAGGCGACTGAAAAACTTGCGCAACATTACCAAGTAATCATTACCTTAGACGATATTAATAATGTTGCTTTACCTGACACTTTACTTAATCAACTTTCACAGCATGGCGGTTTGTTATTAGCAACAGATGAACAAGCTTATATATTGCGAAAAATCCCTCAACATCCGCAACAATTAATAAAACTACAACTTCCTAGAACAGCTGAAGAGAATCAACAGCTTAACATTGTACTTACGGCGGTTTTATATATTGGCGTATGTGCAATTTTAATTTTATGGTTATTTCCATTAGCACGTCGTTTATTTATTTTAACCAATGCAGCAGCCAAAATAGGTAAAGGTGATTTAGGTGTTCGTGTACCTATTAATAGGTTTTCTTATATCAATCCTCTCGAGAAAAGCTTTAACCAAATGGCGAGTCAAATTGAAAAACTAATGACTGATAATAAGTTGTTAGCACGGAGCCTTTCACATGATATTCGTACACCAATGTCCTGCTTAAGGTTTGGTGTTGAAGCGGCTTTAGACACGAAAAACATTGAAAAGAAAAATGAATACCTAAATAGAATGGAAGCTGAATTAACTAACATGGAAGCGATGACCAGTGCATTTTTATCTTATGCAGGTATGGAAAGACAAGGCATTAACTTAAGGCTTGAAACAGTCGACATTAACCATTACATCTCTGATATTTGTCATGACTTTCAACCCTTAGCGGAACAATATAATGTCAAGCTTACCTGCCAGCCTTCAGAAAAATCAATCGATTACCAACTTGATTCTCATTGGTTTCATCAAGCATTACAAAATTTAATTAGTAATGCTGTTCAGTACGCTAAAACAAAAGTAATTTTGACTGCTGTTGTGTCGGCTAAAAAACTTGAATTGACTATTGAAGACGACGGTGAAGGCTTAGCAAAAAACAAGCTAGATATTATATTCGACCCATTTGTAAAACTCGACATTGCTCGTTCGAGAGAACAAGGTCACTTTGGTTTAGGTTTAGCCATTTGTCAAAAAGTCATCCACTGGCACAAGGGTAAAATTGTCGCTAACAATTCAAAAAACTTATCAGGTGCTTGTTTTATCATTACCTTGCCCCGCTAATACATGTCCATGTAGCTAAAAGCAGAAATATATAACTGAATATCAAAGATCGAACCCGTATAAGAATCCGACAAATCTCACTATCTTTAACGATAATGTTGAGGTTTAATACGCTAAAATTTAATTCGCTACATTTTTAATGACAAAGTAATGAGGCACGAAATGAATAAACCGATCATTGTTGAGTATTTTACCGATGTTTTATGTGTTTGGGCTTGGGTGTCACAACAACGTATTGAACGCTTACAGCAGGAGCTTGGTGATAAAGTAGAACTAAAATTTAGATACCTAGATATTTTTGGTGATACACAAAAAAAAATGCAGACTCAATGGGCTGACAGAGGTCTTTATCAAGGATTTGCTGAACACGTGAAAAGTTCAGCGAGTTGCGAGCCTAAAGCATTTATCAACCCTAAAATTTGGAGCCAAGTAAAGCCAACTACGTCAACAAATGCACACTTAATTTTAAAAGCGATTGAGCTTGCTTATAGTGCCGAAAAAAGTAGCGAAGTGGCTGCTATTATTCGACAGGCATTTTATATCGATGCTATAGATATCAGTAACCTTAAAATGCTAATTCAGCTGTTAGTTGAACAGAAATTAGATATTGAACTGATCGAAACTTACCTCGATAACGGTCAAGCAATTGCGACTTTAATGACAGATTATCAATACGCAAAGCAACAATCATTAAAAGGCAGCCCAACTTACATCATTGATAATGGTCGACAGGTTTTATTTGGTAATGTCAGTTACCCAATATTACTCGCCAATATTAATGCACATATAAATGAGGGCTAAATTAAGCCCTCATAATTTCCTCTTTAAACTCAGCTAAGTTAATACTTATCTCTCGGCTATAATAATCAATTTTATTCATTTGCTAGCAAACGAATTCTGATCCATTTTCCAATGTCAGTTAACTGCTCCGGCAATACACTATGGGGCATGTTGTAACTTTTCCACGCCACAGAATAACCCGCTTGTTGCAGTAATTGGTTTGCTACTTTTCCTGCACTCACTGGAACAACATCATCTTGCTCACCATGGTGTTGTAAAATAGCCGTAGTAGAATTTTCGCTGCTTAAACGATCTGGCAACTGATCTGCACTCGGTAAATAACACGATAACGCTAAAATACCAGCGAGCTTTTTAGGATACCTTAATCCTGTGAACAAACTGATAACTCCACCTTGACTAAAACCCGCTAAAACAATATTTTCTTCTGCAATACCAGAAGCAACTTGTTCTTTAATTAGTTGATGTATTAATTGCTCTGATTCAAGTACACCTGTCATATCTGCTCGACTATGCAAGTCCATACTTTTGATGTCATACCAAGAACGCATCACATAACCTTGATTAATCGTAACCACTTGCTCTGGTGCATGCGGAAATACAAAACGAATACCGTGATTTATAGGTAAGCCAAGCATTGGGACAACTGGCGCAAACCCCTCTCCTGAGTCGCCTAATCCATGCAACCAAATAACACACGACGTTGCAGGATTTTTGGGTTCTATGGTAATTTTTTCTAAAGACAAAGCTGACATCAATTTTCACTTATTGGTAATAAAGTTAGCTCATAATAACAGCCCTTTCAGATAATCAAAACATTCAAAAGCCTAGCGTGCTCTATATTAACATGATCATTTCGCTTCATTGATAAGCTAGTTGTAGTTAAATTAATCAGATAAAACTATGACACTACAACTACTACAATAATGTTTGGCTAAAAAAATTATAAAGAAAGGCCAGACTATTTTTCCAGATGAAAGCTATCGACATATTTTTAATGAGAGTTTTGAACTCCCTGATGTTTTTGAAGCCCACCGAAAAATGATAAATTATTAAGGTGGTAAGCCTTAGTGAATATAATCACGTAACAATAATTAACTATCATAAAAAACCTTTCTGTTTACCATTGCAATACTGACTAATTTGGGTATCATGCGCGACCTTTATTTGTGTTCGTAATGGAGCTTTAAAAGTTCGATGAGAAAGTTGTTATCCTCCCCTGTAAAAATGCCCTTATCTGAAAGTGAAAACTTTATTTATCAAAACATTTTGAAATATGTGCCTGAATTAAGTTTAAATTTAATGGCCATTAAAGTAACAGAACGCCCTGAAGATTTTCTCGGTTGGTGTCACGAGTTACTCATATTATCTCGTGATCATTTAAATATGGATTTACTCGAACCCGCACAGTTAGCCCCGTTAAAAAAATTACATGAGACGCTTAAATCAAGCATAAGTCGCGCTCAAATAAAAATGACACGAATTGCACCATGGCCAATATATTGCCAATTTATTCAACAACAAAACACTCATCATGCATTAGAAGAACGATTACAATTACTGAATTATATTGACGACATAAAAACACAACCATTGAGTGAAATGATAGAAGAAGACAGGCTAGCTTTTGCGGGAAAACACAGTAGCAAACACGATGTAAGCATATATAATTTCGATGTGGAATGGTTTGCTTCAACCAAGAGTGCAAAAATATTTCATCAGTTATTTGCTGAGCAGCCACAAGCATTTGACCACGCTTTAAGTCATATTCCATTAAACGGTGATGTAACACCAGAAGAATACAACAAGTTCGTTAGTGCTTACAAACTTATATTTTCTTCATACACCGCTGAAAAACCTTCAGGTGAAAAAGCTCCACTCGCACCTGCTACTCGATTATTAGCGATGAGAAGACCGGATCAATTTATCGCGTTAACGGCAAGTAAAATAGATATTTTCTGCCAAGGCTTCTCTATTGCCAAATTTAACAATTTTGACTTTTCTTCTTATTGGCAAGACATGATATGCACTATCAGAACGTGTTCTTGGTGGCATCAAGCTGCACCTGAAAACGCTGATGAGTTAATATTATGGAAAAACCGCGTAGTATTGCTCGATGTATTTTTATTGGCCGAAAAAGACTGTGCTGAGAAATCTAATTTCATTCGATTGCGTGATAAACCCTTAATGAAAAACTCGTCAAAGTCTCCTACAGTAGCAAGAAAAAGAACTAAAGA
>Ga0233426_10001499_pt1 | contig 21272 bp, 20 predicted proteins | sample SI_118_April2016_6_FD_179875 | JGI IMG/M metagenome (GOLD analysis project Ga0233426, IMG submission 179875) | Seawater microbial communities from Saanich Inlet, British Columbia, Canada - SI_118_April2016_10_MG | ecosystem: Environmental > Aquatic > Marine > Inlet | place: Canada: British...
ATAATTTCTTATCAAAATGTAACTATTGTGGGTGTGCTAGATCTTACATTTATGGATGAAGCTATTGAGAAACTTCCTAAAAAGAAAAAAACCAGCTGGTGGAATTATAGCGATTCAAATAATACAATTAAAAAATTAATTGAAGTTAAAGTCTCTTTTACAAACTGTACTTTTAAAAATGATGTTTTGGCTTATATTCCTGATGAAGATTCTGGTTATACATTCACTGCTAACTTTGAAGATGAAGTTATATTTAAAAACTGTACTTTCGAAAGAAAAGCAATGTTTAAATACTCCCGTTTTAAACGAAATTCTGATTTTTCTGGTTCTTCTTTTATGAATGACAGCACATTTAAATACGCTCAATTTGATGAAAATATTAGTTTTAAGGATACAAACTTTAATAAAACTGCTACTTTTAAATATGCCAAATTCAACACGAATGTAAGCTTCTCTAATGCTGTATTTAAAGACTCTGCAACATTTAAGTATACTAATTTTTTTAATGGAGTTTCTTTTAAAAATACAAATTTTGAAGAAGACTTAAATATTAAATACATGAAAGTATCAGGAGAATTTAACATTACAAATATGAAAGTAGCTTATGAGATTGACTCTAAATACACAAAAATTAACGAAAAAAGTTTTAATAAATACCTATTAAATAGTAAAAAACTATAGGTTTAAAAAGGTTAACTTTCCAATGCTTTTTTTTTTGTTCCAACATTTTACTAACTTGTCAGAAATTAAGTTGTAAATATGTCTCATAAAATTTCTCGAATTTTTGATTTTGGTTACCATCAATTGGAAAATTTCCCACAAAAAAAATGTTTTAACTACAAAAAAGGAAATAGATGGAAAAGTATTTCCACACAACAATTTATAACTGATGCAAATAAAGTAAGTAGTTCTTTATTGAAATTAGGTGTGCAACCAAATGATAAAATTGCAGTAATTACCTCAAATAACAATCCAAATTGGCATATTTTAGACATTGGTATTTTACAAATTGGTGCACAAAATGTGCCTTTATATGCAACTTTATCGGAAAAAGATTACGGTTATATTTTAAATCATTCCGATGCTAAATATTGTTTTGTTTCTGATGATGACTTGTATCAAAAAGTTAAATCTGTGGCGAATAAAACCCAATTGAAAAATATTTTTTCTCTTCAGGATTTACAAACATCGTATAGTTGGAATTCTTTTCTGGAAATTGGAGAAAAAGAAAATTACCAAGATAAAATTGAAGATTTAAAACAAAATGTAAAACCAGAAGATTTAGCAACAATTATTTACACCTCTGGTACGACTGGAACCCCGAAAGGAGTTATGCTATCTCATAAAAATATTGTTTTTACCGTTTTTAAAACTGCAAAAGGAATAGATTTAACTCAAGGAAATAATAGAATTATTAGTTACCTACCTATTTGTCATATTTTTGAAAGAAGTGCTTCTTATTACAATCTATTCATGGGTTTTGAAATCTATTTTGCTGAAAGTATAGAAAAAATTGGAGACACTATAAGAGAAGTTAAACCTCATTATTTGGCCGTGGTCCCAAGATTATTGGAAAAAATTTTCGATAAAATTGTAGATAAAGGGAGTAAATTGTCTGGCATTAAAAAACAACTCTTCTTTTGGGCAGTATCTTTGGGAGAGCAATATGAACCTTATAATCAAAAAAGTGCTTTTTATCACTTTAAATTAAACATTGCAAGAAAATTAATATTTTCTAAATGGCAAGAAGCTTTAGGGGGCAATTTACAGTTTATGATTTCAGGAAGCGCTCCTCTTCAACATCGATTAATCAGAGTTTTTACAGCTGCCGGAATTAATATTTTTGAAGGTTATGGAATGACTGAATCTTCTCCAGGAGGAACTTTAAATGACCTACGAAATAATAGTTTAAAAATTGGCACTGTTGGTAAACCTTTAGACGGTATAGAAGTTAAAATTGCTGATGATGGAGAGATTTTAATGAAAGGGGATAATGTGATGTTGGGCTATTATAAAAATGAAGAAATGACCAATAAAACTATTATAGACGGATATTTACATACAGGAGATATTGGTGAAATTGATAAGCAAGGATTTTTAACAATCACAGATAGAAAAAAAGAAATCTTTAAAACTTCAGGAGGAAAATATATTGCCCCTGCTGCCTTAGAAAGCGAACTAAAACAATCTCGTTTTATAGAACAAGTGATGGTCATTGGTGAAGGAGAAAAAATGCCAGCAGCATTAATTCAGCCTAATTTTAGTTTCATCGAAGAATGGGCAGAACGTCATGAATATAAAATTACAGATGTTACTACCGATGAACAAATTATTTCTAGAATTCAAAAAGAAATCGATTTTCATAATCAAAAATTTGGAAAATGGGAGCAAATTAAAAAGTTTGAAATTACTCCGGATGAATGGTCTATAGAAGCTGGACATTTAACACCAACAATGAAAATGAAAAGAAAAGTAATTAAAGAAAAATACAAAAATTTGCATCAAAAAATATATAATTCATAGAACTTAAAGTCTATTCATAAGTATTTGTAAAATCAATGTAAAAGTACTACTTTGCAATACTACAAAAACAGAACTTATGCCTACAGAAATTACTAGATTATTTGATTTTCCTTATTATCAATTAGAAACTTACAATCTTAAAAAAGCATTTTCCACAAAACACAATGAAAAATGGGAATCTATTTCTACACAAGATTATGTAAACCAATCTAATCAATTAAGTAGAGGGTTACTAAAGTTAGGCATACAACCAAACGATAAAATTGCAGTTATCTCGAGTACCAACAGAACTGAATGGAACATTTGTGATATTGGAATTTTACAAACTGGTGCACAAAATGTGCCCATTTACCCAACCATCTCTAAAGAAGATTATGAGTATGTTTTAAACCATTCTGAAGCAATTTATTGTTTTGTTTCAGATGTAACTATTCTGGAAAAACTAAATCAAATTAAAAGTAAAACAAAGTTGAAAGGTGTTTTTACTTTTGATGATGTAAAAGATGAGAAAAGCTGGAATGAAATTCTAGAATTAGGCGAAGACACTAGTAACCAGAATGAAGTTGAAAATAGAAAAGATGCTGTAAAACCAGAAGATTTAGCAACTTTAATATACACCTCTGGAACCACAGGAAGACCAAAGGGTGTAATGCTCTCTCATAATAACATTGTTCAAAATGTTTTATATTCTCAAAAAAGAGTTCCTTTAGATTATGGTAATACTAGATCCCTAAGTTTTTTACCTGTTTGTCATATTTTTGAGCGCATGATTTTGTATTTATATCAGTATTGTGGTGTAGAAATTTACTTTGCGGAATCAATAGAAAAACTTACCGAAAATGCCCAAGAGGTTAAACCAGAGGTAATGACTGCCGTTCCAAGATTATATGAAAAAATCTTCGATAAAATTATTTTAAAAGGTGAAGATTTAACAGGTTTAAAAAAGAGATTATTTTTCTGGGCAGTAAATCTTGGTTTAAAATATGAGCCTTATGGTGCAAATGGTTGGTGGTATGAAAAACAATTGGGTATAGCTCGTAAACTTATATTTTCTAAATGGCAAGCTGTTTTAGGAGGCGAATTAAAATTAATGGTTTCTGGAAGTGCTGCTTTACAACAAAGATTAACACGTGTTTTTGCTGCTGCGGGAATGCCAATTATGGAAGGTTATGGCTTAACAGAAACATCCCCAGTAATATCCGTAAATGACCAAAATAATGGTGGCTTTAGAGTAGGAACTGTCGGGAGAATTATCAAAGATATTGATGTTAAAATTGCCAAAACTGGTGAAATTTTAGTAAAAGGTCATAATGTAATGCAAGGGTATTACAAAGATGATGCAAAAACGGCTGAAGTTATCAAAGATGGGTATTTTCATACAGGTGATAAAGGAGAGTTTGACGTCGATGGATTTTTAAAAATTACTGGAAGAACTAAAGAAATGTTTAAAACTTCTGGAGGAAAATACGTTATACCTCCTTTACTAGAGGGTGAGTTAAAACAATCTTTATTTATAGAACAAGTGATGGTTGTGGGTGAAAATGAAAAAATGCCAGCAGCAATTATTCAACCAAATTTTGAATATTTAAGAGAATGGATCCAGCATAAACAAATTGAAATTGGTTCTACTAATATCGAAATAATAGCTTCAGAAATTGTAATAGAAAGGATTCAAGAAGAAGTAGACAAATGCAACAAAAACTTTGGGAAATGGGAACAAATAAAACGTTTTGAATTAACACCAGAGGAATGGTCTATTGATGGAGGACATTTAACACCAACCATGAAAATGAAACGTTCAATTATAAAAAATATTTATCAAGATTTATATGATAAAATTTATATATAATTTAAAACATAACTTATAATTTAACTCCCATTTATGGGAGTTTTTTTTATAGATTTCTTATCAGAACTCTCTTAATGTAAAATTTTAAATAGTAATTCTTTTAAAATATCTTTATGAGATTGATGAGCCCCAACTCCTTTACTTTTAATATCTGCTTCTCTTAAAAAAGCAATAACTTGTGCAACTTTGCGCATTGGATAATTTCTAGAAGCTAAAAAATACTCATCTACGAAATAAGGATTTACACCCAATGTTTTTGCAACAGAACTTTTAGATTTATCTTGTAATCCATGAAACAATAAAAGTTGTGTAAAAAAACTATTTAACAAAGAAATTGTCATTACCAATGGGTTATTCTTAGGGTTTTCAGCAAAATAATTAATAATTCTATTCGATTTAACAATATTCTTCTCTCCTACTGCTTTTCGCAATTCAAAATTATTAAAGTCTTTAGAAATACCAATATTATCTTCTATATGCTTATCATCAATAATAGTTTCTTTCGGTAAAATTAACATTAACTTGTCTAACTCATTAGAAATTTTACTTAAATCAGTTCCTAAAAACTCCACTAACATTTGTGCCGCTTTTAATTCAATTTGATATTTTTTTCCACTTAAAACTCTTCGGATCCAATCTGAAACTTGATTCTCGTATAACTTTTTACTTTCATAAATTAATCCTGATTTTGCAATTGCTTTGTGCAATTTTTTACGTTTATCAAGTTTTTTATATTTATAATTTAAAACTAAAACAGTTGTTGGTTGCGGGTTTTCTGCATACGAAACTAATTTTTCAATACTTCTGCTTAAATCCTGTGCTTCTTTAACAATTAAAACCTGTCTTTCCGCCATCATTGGGTAGCGTTTAGCGGAAGAAACAATATCTTCTATACTAGAATCTCTACCATACATAACCTGCTGATTAAAGCCTTTTTCTGCCTCATCTAAAATATTTTCTTCAATAAAATCAGAAATTTTATCAATGTAATAAGGTTCTTCACCCATTAAAAAATAGATAGGTTTTATATTTCCCTTCTTTATCTCTGAAACAATGTTTCTAATTTCGTTCATTTTCTTACTTTTGATTGATGCAAAAACTCAATCTACCAACTTATAATTTCAAACTCAAAAGTAGCGAAAATAAGATGCTTATTTTTGATAAATTAAGGAAAAAATATATAGTTTTAACTCCAGAAGAATGGGTTCGTCAACATTTTGTTTATTTTTTAATTGAAGAAAAGAAATATCCAGTTACCTTAATTGCTCTTGAAAAACAATTAACCATCAATAATTTAAAAAAAAGAAGTGATATTTTAATTTTTAATACAGATGGAAAACCTGAAATTATTGTTGAATGTAAAGCTCCTTCCATAAAAATAACTCAAAATACTTTTGATCAAATTGCTCGTTATAATTTAAAATTAAGAGCCAATTATTTGATTCTTACCAACGGTTTAGAACATTTTTACTGTAAAATGGATTTTAAAAATGAAACCTATATTTTCTTAAAAGATATTCCACATTATAAATAGTAAATCATCCTTTTTATTAAGACAACTTTAGCCGTAAACTAATTTATAAAATGTAAATTTGAGGCCTTGAGAATAGCAATTGTCATATTAAATTGGAATGGCCAAAAACTGTTAGAGCAGTTCTTGCCATCGGTGGTAAACTTTAGTTCGCAAGAAGCTGATATTTATTTAGCAGACAATGCCTCCACAGATTCTTCAATTAATTATGTTAGAGCGTTTTTTCCATCAATTAAAATTGTTGAAAATGCTATAAATGGTGGCTATGCAAAAGGTTATAATGATGCTTTAAAATCTATTGATGCAGATATTTATTGTCTTTTAAATTCAGATATAGAAGTTACAAAAAATTGGTTGAAACCAATTATTGAGGTTTTTAAAGTTGATGAAAAAGTAGCTATTATTCAACCAAAAATATTAGACTTTAAAGATAAAACTAAGTTTGAATATGCGGGGGCTGGTGGTGGTTTTATAGATTTATATGGCTATCCTTATTGCAGAGGACGAGTTTTTAATCATTTAGAAACAGATAAAGGTCAATTTAACGATGTAAAAGATATATTCTGGGCTTCTGGTGCTTGTTTATTTATACGCTCTCAAGTGTATCACACATTGAAAGGTTTTGATGAAGATTATTTTGCACATCAAGAAGAAATTGATTTATGTTGGAGAACTCAAAATATAGGCCACAAAATAAAATATGTTGGAAAATCTACTGTTTACCATGTTGGAGGTGCAACTTTACAAGGAGCTAATCCGCATAAAACATTCTTAAATTTTAGAAATAGTTTGTTAAATGTGGTGAAGAATGTACCCAAAAAATGGTTTTTATTTGTAATTTTTTCACGTTTACTTTTAGATGGCATTGCCGGAATAAAGTTTATAGTTGAATTAAGACCAATACACACTTGGGCCATTATTAAGGCACATTTTAGCTTTTATAAAAATTTTAATAGTTTTCTAATAAAGCGTAAAGAATTATTAAAAAAAGAAGATTATAATCTACATACAAGTATCGTTTGGCAATATTTTGTTTTAGGTAGAAGCAAATTTAAAGATCTGAAGTAATTGTTTTTTTTGTGAAAAATTTTTGTAAATCTATACTTCTAATGAATTCAATTAAGAATGAAATAATTTTTGACTTAATTATAGTTTTTATACTAATTCTTGGAATTATAAGATATCTAAACTTCCTTTCCCTTCCCTAATTACCTCCGGATAACCATCTGTTAAATCAATAATGGTAGATGCATAATTGTCTCCAAAGCCACCATCAATCACAACGTCCACTAAATGATTCCATTTTTCAAAAATTAATTCTGGATCTGTGGTATATTCTAAAACATCATCATCATCTCTAATAGAAGTCGAGACGATAGGATTGCCTAAGCTTTGTACTAAAGCTCTTGCGATGTTGTTATCAGGAATTCGAATTCCCACAGTTTTTCTTTTTTTAAATGCTTTTGGAAGGTTGTTACTTCCTGGCAATATAAAGGTATAGGGCCCTGGTAAAGCACGCTTTAAAAGTTTAAATGTTGGCGAATCTATTTGTTTTATATAATCAGACAAATGACTTAAATCATTACAAACAAAAGAGAAATTAGCCTTTTCTAATTTAACGCGTTTAATAAGTGCTATTTTTTCTAAGGCCTTTGAGTTCGTAATATCACACCCTAATCCATAAACAGTATCTGTTGGATAAATAATTAATCCACCATTTTTTAAAATTTTAACAACCCTATCTATTTGCTTCTGATTTGGGTTGTCATTATATAGTTTTATGAACTCTGCCATATTTTAAAAATACAAAAAAAACTCAACTTTAAAATACATTAAGATGAGTTTTTTTTTACAGAAATTTTTGAATTACTAGGACTTATCTACCAATCTAAATCCTTCTCCGTGAATGTTTAAAATTTCAACATGCTCATCAACTTTTAAGTACTTTCTAAGCTTTGCGATATAAACATCCATACTTCTAGAAGTAAAGTAGTTATCATCTCTCCAAATTTTAGTTAATGCTAGTTCTCTAGGCATTAAATCATTTTTATGAATCGCTAACATCCGCAACAATTTACTTTCCTTTGGTGATAACTTTATTGGTTCTGCATCTTTACCAATAGACAAGTGACGTAATTTAGAATTGAAGAAAAATGAACCAATATTAAATTCAAATTCTTCTGATTCTTTAGATTTATCACTATCTTTTCTCTGTAAAATTGCTTTTATTTTATGTAATAAAACTTCAGAGTCAAAAGGTTTATTTAGATAATCATCAGCACCTACAGAATATCCTTTTAAGACATCTTCTTTTAATGTTTTAGCGGTTAAAAAAATAATTGGTACCTCTTTATTGGTTCCTCTAATATCTTGTGCTAAAGAAAAACCATCTTTTCTAGGCATCATTACATCTAAAATACATAAATCATAATCACTGTTTTTAAACATAATTAAACCTTCTATGCCATCTTTTGCGTGTGTAACATTATAATCGTTTAACGCCAAATAATCTTTTAAAACGGTTCCAAAATTTGGATCGTCTTCTACTAATAAAATCTTTTTACTTCCCATTTTGTATACTTTTTAAATTAAAGGTAATTTTACCGTGAATATGCTTCCTGCTCCCTTTTCACTCTCAACAAAAACTGTTCCATGATGTTTTTCTACAATTTCTTTTACGTACGCTAATCCTAAACCATGACCTTTTACATCATGTATATTTCCTTTTTGTTCTCTATAAAATTTATCGAAAACTAATTTGAGTGCTCCTTTACTCATACCGATTCCATTATCTTTAATTTTAAAGATAAAAAACTTGTTCGTACTTTCTGTATACACTTCAATTCTAGGGTTTTCTTTTGAATATTTAATAGCATTTTCTAACATGTTTACAATTACATTGGTTAAATGAAATTCATTACCTGAAATCTCTGAAATGATCGCTTCAAAATGGGTATCTATAGTTCCATTTCTATCATTAACTAACAAACTAACATGACTAATCGCATCCTCTATCGTGTCGTGGATATCAATCATTTCTTTACTGATATCTAATTGATTTTTTTCTAATCTAGAAATACGCAATACATTTTCTACTTGTGTATGCATCCTTTTATTTTCATCACGAATCATTTCTATATACCGTAAAACTTTTTCTTGATTATTCAAAATTTTAGGATTCCTAATAGAATCAATAGCTAAATTAATTGTAGCAATAGGCGTTTTAAATTCATGCGTCATATTATTTATAAAATCAGTTTTAATTTCTGATATTTTTTTCTGCTGAATTAGTTGGTATAATGAACTTGAAAAGGCAATAATAATTATCAAAATGAAAAATAACGACAACAATAAAATATTTGAAATGCCCCCTAGAATATGCTCATTCTTCTCCGGAAATGTTACATACAAGAAATATTCTGGTTCATTGGATGCGTTATAAAATAATGGATAAGGATAACTATCTTTTTTATTTATAGTGTAATAACCCGATTTTAACTTTGTTGCTAAACCATCTTTACTGTAAACACCATATTTAAACTCCAAACTGATATCTCTTTTCTTTAATTCATCTTTTATCGTCTCATTTAACTCTCTATTGTTTAATCTCTTATGAATTGGATTAATTCTGTTATAATCTTTAAACCATTCTGCAAACTGACTTTCTTCAATATTGGTTAATCTTTTGGTAAAGGAATATCTTTTTTCATCTACATTAGAAAATAAATTATCTGGACCTTTAATTAATCTGGATTGAAAAAAATCTTTTTTACCAGTTACTCTTTTAAAAATAAGAGAATCACTACCTAAAAAATCAGCTGGGATTTCAAAATTTTCCTCTAGAATTGTAGAACCAAAAGAAATTTTTTGATTATTCGTAGTATCAATTTCTTGAAAAAATAAACTTTTTATTTGAGCATCATTTGCTAAAACTGCATTTTTAATAATCCCCTCAAACTTTTTATTGAAAAGATCTCTTTCTTTTTCATTAATTCTTTCCGAAACACTTCCCAATGATTTTTGAACATCATTCTTAAATTGTTCTTTCTTACTTTCTACTGCATTATTAATCCAATAGAGTTGAACAGCAATAATTCCTATCAAGGAAATGCTCATTAATAAAACAATAAGAACAAACATTTTTTTGCCCATAATATCAAAGTTAAGCTATTCAGAATTTTAAATTCACGTTTTTTACGTTGATTAGCAAATTTACTTCAATTTTAAGACCTTTTTAACAAAATCACTGAAGATATTTAAAAAGAACTACGTTTTTCTGTTAAAATATTATGAATTTTATTTACTTGAGTTTTAGTTTCATCAAGATTTTCGTTACAAATTATGTAGTTCGATTGTACTATTTTCTTTGAATCATTCCATTGATTCTTCATTCTGCTTTCAACTACTTCTTTTGTGGAAGAATCTCGTAAAATAACACGCTCAATTTTAATATTTACATTCGCATAAACCGTAATGATATAATCGCAAAGTAGATTGCTTCCGCTTTCGAATAGAATGGCATTTTCGTAAATAATATATGTTTTATCAATATTTTTTTTAATAAAGTCTTGAAAGTGTTTTTTAACTTCTGGGTGAACAATTGCGTTTAAAATTGATAATTTTTCTTTATCATTAAATACAATTTCAGAAATATAATTTCTATTCAATTTTTGATTTACAAAAGAGGATTCTCCAAATTGTTTGATTAGTTTTTTTTTTATAATTTCTGAGGAGTTCATTAGTTTTTTCGCCTCAATATCAGCAATGTAAATTGCTACATCATTAAATTTTGAAAAGAGTTTTGCAACAGTGGTTTTCCCACTTCCTATACCACCTGTTAAACCAACTACCATGAGCTATTTTTGAATTAAGAAGTCTATTTTTTTCGGAATAATTTTAACACTTTTAATAAAAACTGGTTCTAAAATAACTTTAGGAATCAAATACCCTAAGTTATTCTTTTCAGAAATTAAGTAATCACATTCTACCTTAAAAGATGCTTCAGATATTTTTGAAAAATTTGATAACGCAACCACAAAAATAACTTCTACTTTTTCAGAAAGTGTTGTTAAATTAATATTTTTCGGAAGATTTTTAGTTGTAAAGGGTATTTGTAATTTACCCTCTGTAAACTTATCTACATTTCCCGAAATTGTTATTTTTTGTGTACTATACTTAAAATTATTATTTAATTTTAAAACTGATACTTCTTCTAAAAAATTAGATTTCACATCATTTAACTTTAACTCACTTAATTCTAAGTAGTCAATTTTTTTTACCTGAGCTTCTGGCCCAGAAATAACGATTGAATCTGGTGAAATTTTTATTTCATTTAAAAGATCATAACCTACATGATAATTAATCTCTAAATTTGGTTTTATAGCTACTCTTTTTGAAGTTAAGACTCCTAGATTTAAATAGATAGTATCTTGTAAAATCTCTTTCAATTCAACTCCAAAAAGTAATTGTTTTTGAATTTTAGTCACTTGACTCTTAGTTAAAAAATAAAATTTAGAATGTCCTTTTCTTTTTAATTTAGAGGCTTCTAATTGTATCTTTTTATTTTTAAATTTAGATCTAAGTATTTTAAAGCCAGATGCTTTTACAGTAATATCTATATTATTAATTGGTGTTTCTTGCAGTAGTTTATTTTGAGGAATATTTTTATAATCTACTGCATAAGTAATAACTGTAGTGTACTCTTTAGAAAAAGTAATTAGAAACCAAATTAAAAAAGAAGCCACTAAAAAACTAATAAAGGTTTTTGGTATTTTTTTGAAATTTTTCACCTAATAATTCTGAATTTATCTGCAATCTAATGAAAAGTAATAAACAAAAAAAATGAGCTTTCACTAATTAAAGAAAAGCTCACTTAGTAAAATTTTAAATACTTTATTTTTTAACCGCTGGTGCTACATATTTTTGACTTAATTCCATTGAAATTGCAGAACGTTCAAATTTTATTTTCCCGGCTCCTGTTTCTATAGTAACCGTGTTATCCCCAGCATTTAATTCTACAATTTTTCCATGAATACCACTAGAAGTAACAATTTTTGTCCCTTTTTTTATTTCTGCCTGAAAAGATTTCTCTTTTTTCTGACGATTCATTTGTGGCCGTATCATAAAAAAATATAAAACGCCAATCATTGCTATAAAAGGTAACATAGAAGATAAACTTCCGGCATCGAATTGCAATACTATTATTGAAATCATACTTGTCTTTTTCCTTTTGGTGTAACCATTCCTTTAATTGTCAAAATCTCTCTTCCAGCTTCAGTGTTTGTGGTTAAAGTTACCGTTTTTTGTTGTCTATTTGGTTTCCCACTTGTATTGAACCTTACTTTTACATCACCTGTTTCTCCTGGTTTAATAGGTTCTTTGGGCCATAAAGGAACTGTACAACCACAAGATGCTTTTGCGTTTGTAATGACTAAATCTGTTTTACCAGAATTGGTTACTTTAAATACGGTTTCTACAAAGTCTCCTTCATTTACAGTACCAAAATCGTAAACCTCCTTATCAAAAGAAATAGAAGCTGTACCTTTTTTAATTTCTGTATCTCTAAAATTGGCTTTAGTCAAATTTTCTTTTTTAATTTTTCCTGTTGCTTTTGAATTACCATCGGCACAAGAGACAAATACGTTCGCAGAAATAATAAATGCAAACAAAATCGTTAATTTTTTCATGATGTTTAAATTTTGGGTAAAAATACTAAATTAATTCACTAAAACAATAATTTACAATAAGCCTCTGCCTATTTTAACAATTCTTTTATTATTAATAAATTCTTTAGACACTTTATCTAAAACTCCATTAATAAAATAACTACTTTTTTCTGTTGAGTAATCTTTAGAAATTTCTATATACTCATTAATAGTGACCCTTGTTGGTATTGACGGAAAATTAATAAACTCGGAAATTGCCATTTTAATCAAAATCATGTCTATATCCGCAATCCTATCAGTTTCCCAATTTGGAGTTTTCTCTGCAATATCTTGTTCGTAAGTTTTCTGTTTTAAAACCGTTTTCTTAAATAATGCTGAAACAAAATCTTCATCATTTTTATCTTTATACAAACTTCCCACTACAAAGATTGCAATTTCTTTATGCTTACTTAAAGATTTCACAACCCAAGTATTAACAAAAGGAATATCATCAACCCAAGAAATCATCTCACCTTCATAATACTCTGCTAATTTTTGATTAGGAGCAACAATTTCTTTAAAGAAATCAATAACAAAAGCTTTGTCTACCTTAAAAGAATCTTCAACTGTATCTAAATATTTTTTATATAAATCACTTTTTTGTAATTCTTCAAAAATAATTTTCACATACTCGTCATTTAATTCCCAGTTTTTAAGATTATTCATCTCAATATAACTTTCAACACTTATGCTTTCTGCAATTGCATTAATAACTTTATTATCTATAAATTTAGTATTGGGTTTTAAATCTTCTTTTGTAGCAAGAATTTTATTTTTGGCTAGCGCCATTTTTTTTGCAGCTAATTTTTGAACTTCAGCCAAAAGTTGAAGGTTTAAAACGTACAAATCAAACATTTTTAAAATACTATGTTTTAAAAATTTTTCTTCTCTAATGATATCGTCATTATGAGATTGCTGCATAGCATATACAGATTGCATTACTTTAACTCGAATATGTCTTCTGTTAATCATGGTAAAGAACTTAGATAAATTGGGTTTTTTTTCCACTGCAAAAGTAGTCTTAATTTAGTTTTTCATCACGCATTTTTTAATTCTTTTTTTTAGAAAATTTATCTTTATGAAACTCGTATATTCGTGCTTTATTTCTTAATTCAAATTTTCTTTGAGAGCACTACAATATTTAAACAAATATTTTTCTAAATACAAATGGCGCATTTTAATAGGATTGCTAATTACAATCTTATCTAAACTTTTGTCTTTAAAAATACCGCAAATAATTAGAGACTCTTTAAATGTAGTAGAAGATTATCATAATAATGTTGTTACCGATATTGCTGTTGTTAAAGATCAACTACTAATAAATGTGCTCATTATTATTGGAATTGCTTTATTGGGTGGAGTTTTAACTTTTATAATGAGGCAAACCATCATTGTTACTTCTAGATTGATTGAGTTCGATTTAAAGAACGAAATCTATCAACAATATCAAAAATTATCACTGAACTTTTATAAAAAAAATAGAACTGGTGATTTAATGAACAGAATTAGTGAAGATGTTTCTAAAGTTAGAATGTATGTAGGTCCTGCAGTGATGTATAGCATGAATATGATTGTACTCTTTGCTGTTGGTTTTTCACAAATGGTTCAGGTTGATTTGAAACTAACCTTGTATACGCTAATTCCTTTTCCTGTTTTATCAATATCCATTTTTATTTTAAGTAAAATTATTCATAAAAGAAGTACTGTGGTTCAAGAGTATTTATCAAAATTAACCACTTTTAATCAAGAGTTTTTCTCTGGAATAAATGTTGTAAAATCATACGGAATTGAAGCTTCTATTATTAAAGATTTTGATGTAATTTCTGACGCTAGCAAAGACAAAAACATTCATTTACACAAGGCTAATGCACTCTTTTTCCCTTTAATGCTTTTATTAATCGGAATTAGTAATTTGTTGGTTATTTACATTGGAGGAAATCAATATATCAATGGTGAAATCCAGATAGGTGTAGTGGTTGAATTTATGCTGTATGTAAACATATTAACCTGGCCAGTTGCAGTAGTTGGTTGGGTAACGTCTATGGTTCAACAAGCAGAAGCATCACAAGCAAGAATAAATGAATTTTTAAAACAAGTTCCTGAAATTCAAAATAACAACTCTGCATCTACAGAAATTAAGGGTAAAGTAACTTTTAAAAATGTTACTTTTAAGTATGATGACACAAATATTACGGCTTTAAAAAACATTAATTTTACTGTAAATTCGGGTGACACTTTAGCTATTTTAGGCAAAACAGGTTCGGGAAAATCAACTATTATTGAGCTAATTTCTAGACTGTATGATACCACAGAAGGCCTTATTTTATTGGATAACAAACCTATTAAAGAGGCTAACTTAAATGATGTTAGAAGCCAGATTGGCTTTGTGCCTCAAGACCCCTTTTTATTTTCTGATACAATTGGTAATAATATTAAATTTGGAAAGGAAGATGCCACTGATGCAGAAATTATTGCAGCTGCAAAAAATGCTGTTGTTCATGATAATATTATTGAATTTACGAATGGTTATAACACCATTCTTGGTGAACGTGGAGTAACATTATCTGGAGGTCAAAAACAACGAGTTTCTATTGCTCGAGCTATTATTAAAAATCCTAAAATTTTAATTTTTGATGATTGTTTATCAGCAGTAGACACAGAAACTGAAGAAAAAATACTATCAAACTTAGAAAATATTTCTAAAAATAAAACTACGTTTATAATCAGCCACAGAGTTTCATCTGCAAAAAATGCGGATAAAATTATTATTTTAGATGCCGGAGAAATTACACAACAAGGAACTCACAATCAATTAATAACACAGGAAGGATATTACAAAGAGTTGTATGAACAGCAACTTTTAGAAAAAGAATTTTAATCTTTAACATGGCTACGTAAAATATTTTGTTAGATTTGTTAAGTATTACAACTAATTTATAACTACTATTAAAAAGAATTATGGCAGATAGAGTTGAACAAGAAGAAATTTTTTCACAAGTATTAAGAGCTGGAAGAAGAACCTATTTTTTTGACGTTAGAGCAACAAAAGCAGATGATTATTACTTGACAGTAACGGAAAGCAAAAAATTTACACATGATGATGGTACTTTCCATTATCAAAAACATAAAATTTATTTATACAAAGAAGATTTTACAGATTTTCATGAAATGTTAAGTAAAGCTACCAATTACATTATTAACGAAAAAGGAAATGAAGTAATTAGCGAGCGTCATCAAAAAGATTATAAGAAAGAAGAAACCTCTACAGAAGAAACAACTTCAACAGACAGTTTTACGGATGTTTCTTTTGATGATATCTAAAGATCTTAGAACATTATATTTGAATTTTTAGTAAAAATATCTTCATTTAAATAAACTATTTCAATTCAAATTCAATTTACATTGAAAAAATCGTGAGCTAAGGTGTTTACGATTTTTTCTATAAAACACGTTTCATTACTTTACTCTTTGACACGGTTTCTTCCCATTCATTTTTTGGAATACTATCTTTTGTAATACCTCCACCAACAAAAAGTGAAACATTATCATCAAGAATATTCATACATCTTAAATTCACAAACAAAGAAGAATTTTCAGTTTCAATTTTATTCTTTTGTAAATTTAATTCACCCAAAAAACCAGTATAAAAACTTCTACTGTACAACTCATTTGCTAAAATGAACTTTTTAGCATTTCCCCTTGGTAAACCGCAAACTGCAGGCGTTGGATGCAAAGCTCTAATCAACGTTTTCAATGTTGAGTTCTCATTTAGTTCTCCTGTAACTTTAGTTCTTAAATGTAATAGGCTACCGGCTTTTATCGTTTCTTTTTTATCAATTTTTAAGTTTGATGAAATTCCTGTTAATTGACTTTCAATAAAATCGGTAACCAATTGTTGCTCTTCTAACTCTTTACTTTTCCAAACGATATTTTTAGTATTTTCATAAACTTGAGTCCCTGCCAAAGACATGGTTTTAAAAGTGTTATTCTCAATATTTAATAGCGTTTCTGGAGTTGCACCAAGCCACAAACCTATTTTAGGATGAAACCAAACGTATACAAATGCATTCTGATACGTTTGCAGTAATTTTTGATAGGTTTTAATAAGATTGAAATCACTTATTTCTAAGTCTTCTTTTCTAGAAATAACTACTTTTTTTAAATCATTATTACTGATTACTTCAATCGTTTTATCAACTAATTTTATATGTTGTTCTTGAGAGCTATCATTATTACAAAAATCCTTCTCTTTAAATTTAATTGCATCAAAAGAGAGATCTTCCGAAATAAATTCGGAGTTATTTATTGGAAATAAAATTGCTTTTTGTTGATTATCAAAAGGCGCAAATACAAATCCTTTTTCAGAAAAATCATCTACAGAAAACAAGGAGTCATTATCCATAAAAAAACCAGAGATAACCGCTTCATTAGGTTTTCTATAAGCTACAAAAGGGGTTTTCTTATGATAGGAATTCGTTATTTTTTCAAAAATATTCAAGCTACTTTTTATCTAAAACAATGTTAGTTAATTTACAAATAGAAATTAGATTGTCATCCTCATCAACAATTTTAATTTCCCATAAATGTGTAGTTCTCCCTTTATGTATTGGTCTTGCAACACCAAAAACAACTCCCTCCTTTTTACTTTTTAAGTGATTAATACTTAGCTCAATTCCTTTAACAATTTTTGTTTTTGTGTCAATAAAAAGAGCAGAAGCACAACTACCTACTGTTTCGGCTAAAGCAGCCGTTGCACCTCCATGCAAAATTCCATAAGGTTGATGAACCCTAAAATTTACAGGCATTTTTGCTGTAACATAATCATTACCAACATCTACAAACTCAATTTCTAAAGTTTGCATCAACGTATTTTTGTTGAGATTGTTTAAAGTTTCTAAAGTTTTTATTTTATCCATCAACATGAAATTTAAATAGTAAAAATACATATAATTTATTGTACTTTTACGCCAATATTTTGATCAATTTTTATGTATAAAATTCGTGTTATATTAGATACCAAAGAAGATGTAATTAGAACTCTTTTAGTTGATGACGGTATTAATCTAAAAGATTTACATACCATCATCACAAAAGCTTTTGGTTTTAAAGGTCAAGAAATGGCTTCTTTTTACAAAACTGATAATGAATGGAGTCAAGGAGAAGAAATTCCTTTATTTAACATGGCAGAAGCAGGTGAAGAAATTTCAATGCAAACCTGCATTTTAGAGGAAACTTTACCTAAAGTAAATAGTAAACTAATTTATGTCTATGATTTTTTAAATATGTGGACTTTTTATGTAGATATTGTAGAGATTTCATTAGACAAAAGAGAAGATTTGCCCCAAACCATTTTATCCATAGGCGAAATCCCTGAAGATGCACCAGAAAAAGAATTTGTTGCAGAAAAATTAAATAATGAATTTGGTGATGAAGAAGATATTGATGATGAATTTGGTCATTTCGATGATTTCGATTATAATGAATATTAATAAAATTGTTGAAACAGAAATTACTTAATTGTTTAACGCTCTTTTACTCAACTTTTTTTTCTTTCAATTTAACAATTAAAGCTGAGCACAATTCAACTTTCTTATGTAACAAAATTGTAGCTTAGTCGTCTTACTTCTTATAACTGACTAAAACAATTTCATTGGAAACTATATTATCACTTAAAAACCTCGATAAAAAATTTGGACAAGTTCATGCTGTAAACAATCTTTCTTTTGATATACAAAAAGGAAATGTTTATGGAATTCTAGGTCCAAATGGAAGTGGAAAATCTACCACCTTAGGTATTATTTTAAATGTTGTAAACAAAACTTCTGGCGAATTTTCTTGGTTTGACGGAAAATTATCTACCCATGAAGCATTAAAAAAAGTTGGAGCCATTATTGAGCGCCCAAACTTTTATCCGTACATGACAGCTGCTCAAAATCTGAGATTAATTTGTAAAATTAAAGGAATATCAGCAGATAAAATTGATGAAAAATTAAAAGTTGTAAACCTTTTTGAGAGAAGAGATAGTAAGTTTAGAACATTCTCTTTAGGAATGAAACAACGTTTGGCAATTGCTTCTGCATTGTTAAATGACCCAGAAATTTTAATTTTAGATGAGCCTACAAATGGTTTGGATCCGCAAGGGATTCATGAAATTCGTCAAATTATAACAGAAATTGCAAGTAGCGGAACAACTATTTTATTAGCATCGCACCTTTTAGATGAAGTTGAAAAAGTGTGTTCTCATGTTGTTGTGATTAGAAATGGTATAAAACTTTATAGTGGCAGCGTTGATGAAATGACTGCTTCTAATGGTTTATTTGAGCTAAAGGTTGATGAAAATGAATATGAGCTCATAAAATTATTAGAAAATCATAATGCTATTGGGAAAGTTACTAAAGAGCATGAAACCTTAATTGCCACTTTAAAAAGTGACATTTCATCTACAGAAATTAATAAATACTTGTTTGATAAAGGATTTGTGCTGTCTCATTTGGTAAAACGTAAACCAAGTTTAGAGCAACAATTTTTAGATTTAACCAACAACAACTAATCAACTAAAAGATAAAGTCATGTTTAGACTACTTACGATAGAATTTTATAAATTAAAACACAATACTGCCAGTAAAGTATTATCCATTATCTATTTTACATTACTGACCTCTATTGCATTAATTGCGGCAATAAAGTTTGATATTGGCCCAATAAAGTTTCATTTAGCAGAAATGGGTATTTTTAATTTTCCATATATCTGGCACTTTAACACCTATGTAGCTGCTATTTTAAAATTCTTTTTATTACTAGTCATTGTTTCTATGATGGCAAATGAGTATAGTTTTAAAACATTAAAACAGAATTTAATAGATGGTTTAAGTAAAAAAGAATTTATTTTATCCAAATTCTATGCTGTAATTGCTTTTGCTTTAATATCCACTATTTTTGTATTTGTAGTTTCACTAATCTTAGGATTATCTTATTCTGATTATAATGAACTATCAATTATTACATCAGGTTTAGAATATCTATTGGCCTTTTTTATTAAACTTGTTGGTTTTTTCTCTTTTGGATTATTTTTAGGAATACTTGTAAAGAGATCTGCTTTTGCTGTTGGTGCAATGTTAGTTTGGTTAATTGGAGAAAATATGCTAAAAGGATATTTATACTGGCAATTTAAAGGAACTGAACAAACTGGAGATAAGGTTGATTCTATTATGCAATTTCTACCTCTTGAAGCAATGTCTAATTTAATAAAAGAACCTTTTTCTAACTTAAATGCTGTTAGATCTGCAGCAAATACAATGGGTGAAACTTTTACAAAAAGTTATGCTGTAGAGTTTTCTAACATAGCAATAGTTGCTGTTTGGACTTTTATATTTATTTATTTGTCTTATGCATTGTTAAAAAAGAGGGATTTATAATACTTTTTAAATATATTTGACTCTAAGTAATGAAACAACGTCAAATGAAGAATTTTTTACCGCTATTCCTAATTTTTTTTACATTAAATACATTTTCTCAAAAAGAAGCTAACTTTTGGTATTTTGGAGAAAATGCAGGTCTAGATTTTAGTACAAATCCTCCAACAGCCCTTACTGATGGGGAAATTAATACGCTTGAAGGCTGCTCTACATTTTCTGATAAAGAAGGTAATTTATTATTTTATTCTGATGGAATAACAGTCTACGATAAAAACCACGAGGTAATGAAATATACCGACGGTTCTTTAGCCAATGATTTAAGGGGAGACCCTTCTAGTACACAGTCTGGTATGATCATCCCAAAACCAGAATCAACATCAATTTATTATTTATTTACAGTAGACGACGGTCCAAGTAATGTAGGAAATATTACCGAAGATGGAAAAGGTTTAAATGTCTATACCATAGATCTATCTAATGGTATAGGAGAAATAACAGAAGGACCTACAGATTTATCTGACGGAAAATTTAATGATTGGGAAGAAAAAGTTGCTGCCGTAAAAGGACAGGATTGCAGCACTTATTGGGTAGTATCCGTTGTTAATAATCAATTTTATTCTTACTTCATTGATGCAAGTGGATTACAAACAACCCCAGTAATATCTTCCGTTACTACCTCATCCCAAAGAAGGGGTTATTTAAAGTTATCACCAGATGGCACTAAATTAGCCATCGCCAATCAATCTGACGATGGGCAAAACTCTGCTATTTTATATGATTTCAATAACCAAACCGGAGAGGTAACTAATAATGAAACTTTTGTCATTAATGGAATCAATGATGGTGAAGCCTATGGCGTAGAATTTTCTATAGATTCTAAAAAACTATATATTTCTACAGTATCTAGTTTTAGAGGAAATTTATTTGAACCAGCTGTAACATACAAACTTTTTCAATTTGATTTAACTGAAACAAACATTCCTAATTCTAAAGCAATAATTCATCAACAAATTGCTGGTAGTGCTGAATATCCAGAGGGTGGCTTTAGAGGGGCATTACAACTCGGCCCTGATGGAAAAATTTATGCCACCATCCCTGAAGCTTACTTCAATGGTTTTGCTCCTTTTCTCGATGTCATAGAAAACCCTACAGCCAATGCTGCTGATATTATATTTAAAAAAAATGCAATAGACCTAAAAGGTAAATTTTCTACCCAAGGTCTACCTCCATTTATATCTTCTTTATTATTA
>Ga0233426_10001502_pt1 | contig 21253 bp, 21 predicted proteins | sample SI_118_April2016_6_FD_179875 | JGI IMG/M metagenome (GOLD analysis project Ga0233426, IMG submission 179875) | Seawater microbial communities from Saanich Inlet, British Columbia, Canada - SI_118_April2016_10_MG | ecosystem: Environmental > Aquatic > Marine > Inlet | place: Canada: British...
TTCGGATTCGTCCCAGTTCTGTTAAGAAGCAAATACAGACTTTCTCATCTTATTTTAACAAAAGATTTTGCTTCTATTTGGTTTCCTTCTTTGTCCTTAATATGCAATATGTAGTTTCCTTGCTCTATATGGTTTATGTTAATTAGGTTTTTGTTGTTTGGGTATATTTCTTGAGTGTGAAGTACCCTTCCTAAAACATCGAGCACTATTGCCTTATGGCCTTTAGCCGACTCTACAAACATATCTCCCCTAGTTGGGTTGGGGTATATCTTGGTTTTAAATTCTGTTTTATGGCCAATGCTAACAGTATTATCCTCTTGTGGAATAGGTGGGCCTATTGCTCCTACAAACTCTAACGAGCAGTCGGGATAAATTCTAAACTCCCACTCTCGTAATGATTGTTTAAAATCCCAAGAATAGATATAAATAAGGGTGGTATATTCTTCATGAAACTCGAATTCAATATCTCTGTAATACGGAGTGCCAACAAAACTATACCAACTGATTGAAATTTTTGGCCCCCATTGAAATGACTCTTGTAAGGAATCTTCTATAGGATCCCACGAAGCATTACTTAAGGCAAATGGGTCTAGATTATTTGGAGAGTATAAAGAGTTATTTTCTATATAAAGTTAATAAACAAGGGCTAGGCTATCCAAAACACTATCTCCTGAAGGAAGTCCGTTTTGCAATAATAAGCTTGGGATAGAAAATCGATTTAAATCATATTCACGGTGAGTATGTATTTCAAATAAATCTATCACGGTATCTCTTTCAGGAATTTCTGTAGCATTATATACCGCTACAAGGGCTTTGAGAATACTATCGGACAGATGTTTGGGTATGGTAACGTCTATACTATCGGAAGAAAAAGAGGGCACATAAATGCTGTTGCTATCGGGTGCAAAAGCAGGATTATAACTTGAATCATAAAATTTTGTTACCGTTAAATAATCGGCATCTAATTGGTATAGCTCCACAATGGAGTCGGGAGCATAACAAGAAGAGATTACTATTTGGGTGTTTCCTGTTTGGTAAAACAGGACGAGAACTGTTAGAATGTATAGTTTTTTCATAATAAACTATTTTAAAAGAATTAGTAAAATAGTTAAGGCTGAGGAAACGCGCTTTGTAAAGCTAGCAAATAATAAACGACAAAGTCAAGTCTTATTTTCCGACTACGGCAAAAAAGGCGATGAAATGGTAATTATTTAGTATGAGTGGGTTTCTTTCTGTGACAGAAGGATTCTTATAGCTCTATTTCTAGTGTTTCATCAAGGGAAAGAGAGCTGCAATATTGTTGTAAAGATTGTAGGCTTTGCTCCAAAGACTGGCCTAACATGCCATCTATGAATAAGCCTATCCATCTCGCAAGTGGGTTATATCCCATGTTTGCGTGGTAGGTCCATTTTACGGTTGTGATGCCTTTTCTTTGAGAGAATGCCCACTTTCCTGCTCCTTTTCCTTGGTCGTAAAAGTCGAGGCTAGTTTCGATAAGTTGGTTGTTTTTAGACTCTACAATAGTAAGTTTTCCTTCTCCTATACTTTGGCTGCTCCAGCTTTGCCAAGCATTTTTTCCCGACTCTTGTTTCGAGTATTGGTAAACGGTATTGGAATCGCTAACGCTCCATGCCGACCAGTTTTCCCAATTTTTGAGGGTATTTACCTGATCAAAAACAACATCAATTTCTTTTTCTATTTCTACAGAACGGCTTACATATCGGTCTTTAGGCAATAAGAATGCGACAGCACAAAAGATGGCGAAGGTAAATACTAGGTACTTTACAAATTTCATATTCTATTTTTTTAATACGGTTGGCACTTTAAAGTAATCGGAATCTTTGTCGGGTCCGTTTTTTAAAGCATCGTTTTTACTAAGGTGTTGGCCTACCTGGTCTTCTCTCAAAACATTGGTTTCGGTGTTGAGGTACACCAATGGCTCTACGTTTTCGGTATCAAGCTCTTCTAGTTTATTAACCAAGTCCAATATTTTATTGAGGTCGCTAGTCATTTGAGTTTTTCCCTTTTCATCGAATTCGAGCTGACTCAATTGAGCTAATTTGTCGACTAGTTTGCTATCAATTTTCATACTTAATTAGTTGTTGATCGATTATATTATACACTTCTTGCTTTAGTGTTTCTACGTCTTTGTTTTGTGGCTTTACTCCCTTATGAATAAAGACTCTAGCCTTGCCCGGCCTCCCTTTTGTATAGGAAGACGGAAAGATGCTATGGTTGTCTGCAAAGGTAATAGGAATTATTGTAATATTCTGCTCAATTGCCAATCGGAATAGTCCGTTTTTAAAACGAGATAGGCGTACTTTATTATCTACTATTCCTCCCTCTGGAAAAATAACCATATTCTTTCCTTCTTTTATTTGCTGTCCTGCTTTCTGAAAGGCTAAATAAGAATCTCTCAAGCTTTTTCGGTTTACCAAAACGTTAAAAGTACGGTAGTAATAACCAAAAATAGGAATCTTAGCCAAAGACTCTTTTCCTATAAAAGAGATGGGCTTTTTGCTTATTAAAAACATAAAAGGAACATCGAGAATAGAGGAGTGGTTGGAGCAAAATATATATTGGGTATTGGGGTCTAGCTTGGCGTCTTTGGCAATTTTAGGAATTATGGCACTTCCGTAAAACATTCCTTTACTAATGTAATGAAGTAAGAAATATAGAATAGGATAAAAGCGCGTGCTAGTAGTTAGCAAGAGCGTAAAAGGCAATGTAAGTAGGTAAGGGACAAGAAAAGTGATTAGAAACCACGTTCTCCAAATTAAACTTAGTATGCTTTTTAGGGTTTTCATTTATCAAACAAAAATAATTAAATAGGTGACTTATTTAATGCAATTCTTATTTTTACCGTTTATTTATACCAATATTATTATGGCAAGAGTTTTAACAGGCATTCAGAGTACGGGCATTCCTCACCTAGGAAATATTTTGGGTGCGATTGTTCCTGCAATCGAATTATCTAAAAATCCGGACAATCAGAGTCTGTTTTTTATTGCAGATTTTCACTCCTTAACCACTGTTAGAGACCCTCAAACCCTTAAAAATAATACTTTGGCAACGGCTGCTACATGGTTGGCTTTTGGTTTCGATACCGACAACAATATTTTTTATCGCCAATCCGATGTCAGTCAGGTATGCGAACTAACTTGGTTTTTGAATTGTTTCACTCCTTTTCCGATGCTTAAAAACGCCCATTCTTTTAAAGATAAGTCGGATCGTTTGTCGGATGTAAACTCCGGTTTGTTTACCTACCCAGTACTAATGGCTGCCGATATTTTGCTCTACGACGCCCAAATTGTTCCTGTAGGAAAAGACCAAGGCCAGCACCTAGAAATGACTAGAGATATTGCTGGGGCTTTTAACCACGTTTATGGCGATACCTTTGTTTTGCCAGAAGTTAAAATTGATAAAAGAGTAATGACTATTCCTGGAACCGATGGTCAGAAGATGAGCAAATCGTATAACAACTTCATCGATATTTTCTTGCCTGAGAAAAAGTTGCGCAAGCAAATTATGTCTATACAAACCGACAGCAAAGGACTGGAAGAGGTTAAAGAGCCAGAGAGCTGTAATGTATATAGCCTTTACCGTTTGTTGGCTACACAGGAGCAATGCCAAGAGATGAAAGCAAAATACTTAGCTGGTAATTATGGTTATGGCCATGCCAAACAAGCGCTTTTCGAATGTATTATGGAACGCTTTGGAGAGCAAAGAACCAAGTTTGACCACTTTATGAGCAATCCTGATTTAATAGAAGCAGAATTGCAAAAAGGGGCTCAAAAAGCAAAAGTAATTGCCGATGAGGTTTTAAATAGAGTACGAACTAAAGTAGGTTACTAGTTCACTTCTAGTCCGTATTTTTTTCTGTATTTACGATCGAGTTGTTTTTGGTGGTTGTCTAGATCTACACTCTTACCCTGAATATAAGCCCTTACCACTTTATTACCCATCATATCTAAAGCATCTCCTTCCGAGATAAAGAAGGTTGCTTCTTTACCACTTTCTAAAGAGCCTACCTCTTTGTCGATACCCAACATTTGAGCAATATTAAGGCTAAGTGCCGATACTGCCTGTTCGTAATCTAGTCCGTAAGCTACCGCAGTTCCGGCAGAGAAAGGCAAGTTTCTTTGTCCCATCGCTTCCATATCTCCTTGATAGCAAAAGCCAAATTTTATTCCTGCTTGGTCTAGCAAAGCTGCTTGTTTGTAAGGCAAGTAAACGTCTTCGTCTTGAGTACGTGGTAGTCGATGGATTCTATCTAGTAAAACCATAACATTGTTTTGAGAAAGGAAGTCGCTTATTAGGTGTGCCTCTTTTGCTCCTACAATAACAATTGTTTTTAGATCGAACTCTTGAGCCATCAAAACAGCATCCATCATTTCTCTCTTTAGATTGGCATGGATGTAGACGTGTTTGGTGCCATCAAAAATACCTGTCATAGCTTCCATTTCGATGTCTACTTTAGAAGAGTTGCTCTTGTAATAGGCTTGGGCTTTAATAAGGTATTGCTTTAGTTCCAGTGTTTTTTTGGTGTAGTTGTCGGTTTTTACAATGTCCCCTGGCTCTGCCCACCAGCCTGTTTGTCTAAAATAACTTGGCCAGTTGAGGTGTATTCCGTCGTCTTGTTTTTGAGCAGCATCTTCCCAGTTCCAGCCGTCTAACTTCATTACCGATGAAGTACCGCTTATGGTTCCGCCTTGTGGACTAACCTGCGCCAATAAAACCCCATTAGTACGAATGGTAGGGATAATTTTACTCTCAGCATTGAAGGCTATTAAAGACCTTACGTGGGGCTTGAAGTTTCCTGTTTCGTTAAAGTCGTTGGACGCTCTTACCGCAGATATTTCGCTTATTCCTAAGGTAGTATTTGTAGAAATAAAAGTAGGGTATGCGTGGTGGTTATACACATGGATGATGGTATCAAAATCATTGGGATTGATACGAATTGAAGTAGCATCAACCACAAAATCGAACTTGCCATTTTCCATAGAAATAGCCGACGATTCTATTTTTTGTCCGTTTCCTAAATGAGCAACCGCACCCAAAAACAGGGTTTTTTGAGCAAAAGCAGCTACAGGTAAAATTAGTAATAGTTGGATAAAATATTTCATAATTGTTGTTTGTTAGTGGTTGTGTCCGTGATCGTGTTCTTCGCCTTCAATGGAATCACAATGGTATAATTTTTGTTTTTCGACTTTTACCTCTTGAGTAGGAACGCCGTTTTCTTTTTCGACTAACATTTTCTGAATTAGTCGAGCTCTTTCATCTTTGTTTCTTTGTTGCAGAACCTTGTCTTGGACGATGTCGAAATATAATTTTCCGTCTACGTAAGTCTGTTCTACTTTAGCATAAACCGAAAGAGGATTGTGTGACCACAAAACGATGTCTGCATCTTTTCCTTCTTTTATAGAACCTACGCGATCGTCTATGTGTAATAATTTTGCTGGATTAAGAGTCACCGTTTTCCAAGCTTCTTCTTGGCTCATATTTCCGTACTTAACTACTTTGGCAGCTTCTTGGTTAAGCCTTCTTGCCATCTCAGCGTCATCGGAGTTGATTGCAGTGACAATACCCATTTCTGCCAATATTGCGGCATTGTAAGGGATTGCATCATTTACCTCAAACTTATAGGCCCACCAGTCCGAAAATGTAGAAGCTCCTGCTCCGTGAATTTTCATTTTGTCGGCTACTTTATATCCTTCCAAAATATGAGTGAAAGTGTTTACGGTAAAACCCATAGAATCACCTACGTGCATTAGCATGTTTATTTCCGACTGTACATAAGAGTGACAGGTAATAAACCTTTCAGAGTTTAAAATTTCTACTAGGGTATTCATCTCTAAATCTTCTCTTGGAGCAAGTGCGCTTCTTTTAGCTGAAGACGATAAAGAGTTGTAATTAATCCATTCTTGTTCGTATGCTTTTGCTCTTAAGAAATGGTCGTAATAAACCTGTTCTACCCCCATTCTGGTTTGTGGGAAACGGATGCGTTCGAAATCTCCCCAGTTGGCTTGTTTTACGTTTTCTCCTAGAGCAAATTTTATAAATCCGTCTGCATCTTCGAATAGCATTTGTTGTGGACTAGAACCCCATCTTAGCTTTATAAGTGCCGATTGGCCACCAATCGGATTTGCTGATCCGTGTAATAATTGAGCGGTGGTAACTCCACCTGATAGTTGGCGATAAATGTTTACATCGTCGGAGTTAACCACATTCTGTATGCTTACTTCGGCACTACTAGCTTGGCTTCCTTCGTTTACTCCTCTGCTAATAGCAATGTGGGAGTGTTCGTCTATAATACCGCTTGTTAGGTGTTTGCCTGTAGCATCGATAGTAGTGAATGCTTCTTTAGAAAATATTTCCTGACCAATTAAATTAGGGCCGATAGCAATAATTTTTCCGTTAGAGATAGCAAGATCAGTATTTTTGGCTATTCCTAAAGCTTCGTTAGTCCAGATAGTAGCTCCTTTAAAAAGCGAATTTTGAGTAGAAAGAGAGTTTTCCCATCCGTAACCCATATTAGGGAACCACAGTTTCCCTATTTCAGTATCTTGTTTTTCTTCTTCTTCCTCCTCTTGTTTTTCTTCTTTTTCTATTCGGCTTGCCGTCCATTTTTCGACATCTCCGTTAGGTAAGAATATTTCACCTTCTAGCTTTTCCTTAGCGAAAAGAGTATGGATGGAATAGATACCATCTTTGTCGAAGTTAAACGTTAGGTGAGGCCCTTCTTTTTGAAACTTCATTTTGGTAGTAGTAGAATCTTGAACCATTTTGGCTTTGTGCGATTCTAGAGAACCAAAGATGATAATTGTGTCATTAGTAGCACTTATATAAGTTCCTCTAGCGTCTAAGTCTACTTCAGATTTAACCGTGTATTGTTGGCCTTGTACCCAGTTAGAAAGGATGTTTCCTTTTAGAAAAATATCATCGGAACAAACAATAAAGTTAGCTAGTTTTCCTTTTTCAAGAGTTCCTAGCATTTGCGATGCTTCCATTAATTCGGCAGGGTTAATTGTCAATGCAGCTAAAGCATCGCTTTTGTCTAATCCGAAAGTAACGGCTTTTCTTAAGTTGGTTAAGAAATCGCTTTTCTTATCTAGATCGCTAGTACTTAAGCATATAAAAATACCTTCTTCTACTAAAATAGCTGGGTTGCTAGGCGCCATTTCCCAATGCTTCATTTTTTGCAAGCTAACCATAGAGGCAGCGTCTGGAAGGGTTACGTCATAAGGACTAGGGAAGTCAATAGGCACTACTACTGCAAAACCGCTTTCTTTTAAAAAGTCCGTTCGTTGGTACTCATCTCCATTGCCGATAATGATGTAGTCTTTTTCAAATTCGTCAGCAATTTTCCAGATACGTTGGATGTCTAGCTTGTCGTTTACTTCGAATATTTGTGGAAGGTCTTGTAGTTCGTTCCAAGCTTCTAAAGAGCGGTTATATACGGGTATATTGTTTTGGCTATACCATTCCGCATCGAGGTAAGTTTGGTTGATAAGGGCTAAAGTTCCCATTAAAGAACTTGGGAATTTTTGTCTCGAACTACCCTTATTTACAGAATAATGGGCGCTTGCTTTGCTGATCAGTACGCTTTTGTTTTCATTCTGGTCGTTTAGGGTGGTAAGTAGGCCACTTCCCCTAGCGATTCCGTCGTTATAGTGAGTTAAAACAGTTCCAAATCCGCTTGCTCTAAATGCTTTGGATTGGTCGGCGTTTATATTAAATAGGTCTTTGCTGTTTGTTTGTGGGCGTATAGCCTGGTTCCATCCTGCTCCAGAGCCAGTATTGCTTTGGTATTGGGGTTGTGGTTTCCAAGGGCTTCGCTTTTCATTATCGATTCCATAGCTAGTATGAAGGTCGATAAAAGAAGGATAAATAAATTTCGATTGAAGATCGTGAACGATTGCTCCACTAGGTATTTCTAGGGTAGTATCGTTATCAGCTCTTATTATTCGGTCACCTTGAACGATAAGGACTCCGTTTTCTAGAGTCTGTTGAGGAGAAATAACAAGAGTTGCATTTATAAACGCATGTACTTCTTCAAAGTTGTTTTTTACACCGTTGCTAGGGAAGGTTTCTTGTGCTGTACTAATGTTGACAAGGCCGAAAACAAAGGATAAGAGGAATAATTTTAGTTTCATTATAGTGGTAATTTTGAGGGTATGAAAATACAAAATACCAATGTAAATTATCAATTAGATTCTTTACATTTGTTAAAAATATTTTTATGTACGTAGGATTAAAACATTTGCATAGTAGTTTGCCTTATTTATTATTTGTAGCAATACTAGTAGTATTAGTGCTCAGTCTAATGGGTATTTTTAATAAAACACCCTTTGATGGGAAAAGAAAAAAAGCAGTTTTGTTTGCTATGATTCTTTTTCACCTACAATGGACTGTTGGTTTAATTTTATACTTTGTTAGCCCTATGGTTAAAAACATTGGCGATGCCATGTCTAATTCTATGGATCGTTTGTATGCTTTAGAGCATCCATTAATGATGACTATAGCTTTGGTTTTAGTTACTATTGCCCGATCAAAATCTAAGAAAACAGAAGATAGTTCGATGAACAGAACCGTCTTTATATTATTTATTTTGGCTCTTGCCTGCATTATTTTTTGTTTGCCAGATAGCTGGTCTGCTTTAAGAATGTTTGACTCTTCACCTTCCTAGATGGGTAATAATATAGATTCCAAAATAGAGCACGAAGATGCTGTTTTGGTGGGTATTATTACTCCTCAGCAAAACGAGGAAAAATCTAAAGAATATTTAGAGGAGCTCGATTTTCTTGCCCATACTGCTGGAGCTAAACCAGTAAAACATTTTTTACAAAAACTTCCATACGCTAATCCCAAAACATTTATTGGTACTGGTAAGCTAGACGAAATAAAAAGTTACATAAATGGTAACGACATTAAGCTCGTTATTTTTGATGATGAGCTTGGCCCATCTCAACTTCGAAATTTAGAAAAAGTATTAGAGTGCAAAATTTTAGATAGGAGTAATCTTATCCTTGACATTTTTGCTTCTAGAGCCAGAACGGCTCACTCAAAAGTACAGGTGGAACTTGCTCAATATCAATATTTACTTCCTAGACTGACTAGAATGTGGACTCACTTGGAGCGCCAAAAAGGGGGGATTGGAATGAGAGGGCCTGGAGAGACTCAGATCGAAACAGACAGACGAATTATACAGCAAAAAATAGCATTGCTTAAAGAAAAGCTGGTTCAGATTGATAAACAAAAAGCAGTACAGAGAGGGAATAGAGGAGCAATGGTAAGAGTTGCACTTGTTGGTTACACCAATGTTGGTAAGTCTACGATTATGAACTGCTTATCTAAATCAGAAGTATTTGCTGAAAATAAATTATTTGCAACCCTTGACACTACTGTTCGTAAAGTAGTGATAGAAAATTTACCTTTTTTGTTGTCGGACACGGTTGGTTTTATTAGAAAATTACCTCACCAATTGGTAGAAAGTTTTAAATCTACTTTAGATGAGGTTAGGGAAGCAGACATTTTGCTTCACGTAGTAGATATTTCTCATCCTAATTTTGAAGAGCAAATAGAAATTGTAACATCTACCCTTGCCGAAATTGAGGCTACAGATAAGCCTACTGTTTTAGTTTTTAATAAAGTAGATGCTTTTACTTTCGACAAAAAAGACGAAGACGACCTTACACCTGTTACTAGGGCTAATCATTCGTTAGATGACTGGAAAAAAACATGGATGGCAAAAGACAGTCCGACTATGTTTATCTCTGCTACAGAGAAAGAAAATTTCGATTCGTTCAGAAAATTATTATACGATACAGCCAAACAAATTCATGCCAAACGCTTCCCTTATAATAATTATCTGTATTGATCGTTTAATTATTGTTCAATAAACCTTCCATGAAAAACTTTTTATTACTTACACTTACCTTTTGGTGTTTTTTTGCAAATGCTCAATTATCTCAACAGTTTATTCGAGTTCATAATGTGGCTGACTTAGCTACACTTATTAGTATTACTTCTCCCATGTCCGGACAAATTGTTTTTGTTTCCGATAAGTCATCGATTTATCAATACGATGGCAACCAATGGAGCTCCTTAGGTACTTTCTTTGAAATTATTGATGGCGATTCTGATACCTGGATAAGGGTTGACGATGGTAGTGATAATGACGTTATTGAGTTTACTACTGGGGGTCAGACTAATTTTGAAATAGATGGAGCTCTTCTACGAACACCAAATTCTAATCAGTCTACTTTTATAGGAAACACAGGAACCTTGGCTACTAATTCGGTTTTAATAGGAGAAGATGTTCTTCAATCTGGTTCTGGTACTGATGAAACGGTTGCCATTGGTTATAGGGCTATGCAAAACACAGTCTTAGGTGCTTATTCACTTAGGGCTTCCGGATCGGGATCAAATAATAATACGGCTGTAGGCCATTCTGCCCTTAGGTCTAACACAGTTGGTGATAATAACTCTGCTTTAGCAGTGGATGCTTTGTATTCCAATACTTCGGGTAATAATAATACTGCTGCCGGCTATATGGCATTATACTCCAATACCACTGGAAGTAATAATATTGCTCTTGGAAATCAAGTGCTTCTAACTAACACATCAGGATACCAGAATATTGCTATTGGAGATCAAGTACTTAAATTTAACATATCAGGATACCAGAATATTGCTCTTGGAAGTTATGCGCTTGAATCTAACACATATGGAGACGGTAATATTGCTATTGGAAGTCATGCGCTTCAGTCTAACACAACAAGAGATGGTAATATTGCTATAGGCTCGCTTGCATTGTTCTCTAATACAACAGGAAGTGATAATGTTGCTATTGGGAGGGAATCTTTATCCAGTAACACAACAGCATACTATAATGTGGCAGTAGGCGCTTATTCTCTTCTTTCTAACACAGGAAAACATAATGTTGCTTTAGGGGCTGAATCTCTTTTTTATAATACAACTGGAGACGATAATGTTGCAGTTGGATATGATGCATTAGGATCTAACACAACCGGAGTTAAGAATGTTGCAGTCGGTCAAGGAGCACTTACACATATTACAACTAAAAATAATAATATAGGTATAGGCCATAACGCTCAAGTTTCCGTTGCATCTAATAGTAATCAGGTTAGAATAGGAAATGCTTCCATTGGTCAGTCTTCAATACAAGTAGATTGGAGTATTTCTTCCGATTTGCATTGGAAAGATAGTGTCGAGACTCTGGCTTATGGATTAAATTTAATTAAAGAGTTGCGACCTGTGAGCTATTTGCGAAAAGGAGCATTTGAGAGGAAAAGAGAAATTGGTTTTATCGCTCAAGAATTAGATGTAACGTTAAGAAAAATAGGCTATCATGATCAGGGTTTTTTGACTAAAACCGATAGTGGATATTTCGAGGTTCGCTACAACGACTTTATAGGAATTGCTGTAAACGCAATAAAAGAACAACAGCAAACGATAGAAGACCTTCAAAAAGAGATGCTAGAAATGAAAAAAAGATTGGTCCAGTTGGAGGATCAAATAAAGTAATTATTGCTTTATTTTTTTAGGTAATTTTTGCCATACTAAATCATAAGAATGGTCGATCCATTTTTTCACAACTTCGATAGATATATTTTCTAGAACAATAGTATTCCAATGTTTTTTGTTGCTATGATAGCCAGGTATTACTTGGTAGTATTCTTCTCTAAGCTCTATTGCTTTTTCGGGGTCGCATTTAAGATTCATTTGCAAAGGCTCTCTCTCCAAAGAAATTAAAGCAAACATTTTATCATAGACCTTAAAAACCAATGTGTTTTCGTCGAATGGAAATGATTCGCTCACCTCTTTTTTTGCCAAACAATGTTCTCGAAGTACGTCTATCATAATATAGAATAGAGTAGAGGTCTGCTAGGGCTAGCATCGTTTTTAAAAGGGGCGAAAGTTAAATGGAGTAAATAGTTACCGTCTTTTACTTTTTGAGCGACAAAAATTAGCTCTGTAATGGTGCAGTCTGTTCGTGTGTTTTCTGGGTAGTTCCAAAAAGCATGGTGGGCTGCTAGAACACCTCCATCTATTTCTTTATCTACAGAAGGAAGATCGATAAGCAAGTGTTTAATGCCATTTTCTCTTAAATATAATGCAACTTCCTTTTCTATGTATGCTGGGTTGGTGTCCGAATATTGCATGGCTTTTTTGCTTTCCAGATTTGGTAATGTTCGCACTATAAGTGCTTGACAATTTGGTTCTAGCTTTCCTTTTATTTGTTCTAGAGTTATCACTTGGTCTTGGCCTACTGATTGAGGTTCTATGCTTATTAGTTGACTCTCGAAAAAATACGAACTCATAGCATCGTTAACCGACTCTTGTTCTTTAGATATATGGCCAACACATTCGGTATGAGTGCCATGGCCGTGAGGATTAAAAAAGATATTGAAAAAATTAACGGCACCTCCTTGCTTTACTTCTCCGACCCAGTCGTTTGTTTTAACGGCTTCTATCTTTGGGGCATCTACATACCAAGCTGTTAGGTTTTTAGGTCCCGATTGAATTTCAATAGAAATGTCTATTGGTTTAGATAGGTCTACTTTAAATGTTCTGTTTTGGTGTTCGATGTTTGCAATCATAATCTAATCTACATAAAATAAGTCGGAAGTAATTCTGTCTGCTAAAATTTTGCCTTTTTGAGTTAGTTTAAAAATATTGCCATTTTGCTCAATTTCACCGCTTTTCGTCCATTTTCTTACAGAAAAGTTAAAATAATCGACTAAAAAAGCAGAAAAACGTAATTCAATAAGGTCTAGGTTAGCGCCCCAAATGGTGCGCAAAGACACCATTATGTATTCGTTAAATTGTTCTTTTTCTGAAAGAATTTCTTGCTCTATAGATGGTACTCCTTGGTTTATAGCTTTAATATATCGACTATTGTTTGCCACATTCCACTGTCTTTTATTGTGGTCAAACGAATGTGCTGAAGGACCTAATCCTAAATAAGAGTCGCCTTTCCAATAGCTACTATTGTGCTTTGCCATAAACCCCTTTTTAGCAAAGTTGGAGATTTCATAATGCTCTAGTTTTTCTTGCTTAGCAAATTGCATTAGCATTTCAAATTGTTGCTTTGCTTTTTCTTGATCTACATTTGCAGTTGTTCCTTTTTTTATGGCATGAAAAAGAGGTGTTTTTTCTTCTACTGTTAGTCCGTATGCCGACAAATGCGGGATATTCCATTGCTTAAATTTCTGTAAATTTTCTTGCCACATTTCATTGCTCAAAGTAGGGGTTCCGTAAATGAGATCAATAGTAATATTGTTCCATCCAGCATCTTGAATTCCTTTAATGCTTCGCTCTGCTTCTTGGCTATTATGAGCCCGATTCATAAATTGCAAATCTTGGTCAAAAAAGGATTGAATACCTATGCTAAATCGGTTAATAGGAGTGTTTTTTAACTCCTTTATTTTTTGAATGTTTAAGTCGTCAGGGTTAGCTTCTAGAGTTATTTCTGCATCCGATTCAATTATGAAGTGATTGTTGAGCTGATCAAAAATTTGATTTAACTCTTGACCAGAAAGAAGGGAGGGAGTACCGCCCCCAAAATAAATTGTTTTTATCTTTGCACCTTTAGTGAAAGTCTTTCTGATTTCTATCTCTTGCAATAATGCTTGTAAAAGTCCGTTCTTGTTTTTAAGTGAAGTCGAAAAATGAAAATCGCAATAATTACATTGCTGCTTACAAAAAGGAATATGAATATAGATACCAGCCACAGTTCAAATTTAGTTATTAATCTCACAAAATCTACTAGTAAAATCTTGTTATTTGCTGTTTATTTTTGCTTTTTAACTCCTATCTTTACTTCTTGTCAAAACAATAAAACTATGAACGAAGAATTTTTCAAAAATCTAACTCCCGAAGAAAGGAGGGTAATTGTTGACAAAGGAACGGAAGCTCCTTTTACTGGTGAATACGATGATTTTTATGAAGCCGGAATATTTGTCTGTAAGGCTTGTGGCAATCATCTTTATGATTCTTCTTCTAAATTTGATGCTGGCTGCGGATGGCCTGCTTTTGATAAAGTAAAAGACGGGTCGATTACCACTTATTCAGATTTTCATTTGGGTTATGAAAGAACAGAAATTACTTGCGCTAAATGCGATGGCCACCTTGGCCATGTTTTTAAAGGTGAGAATTTTACTGCAGAAAATACCCGCCATTGTGTGAATAGTATTAGCGTTCGGTTTATTGCCGAAACATCTTTACAGACTGCAATTTTTGGTGCTGGCTGCTTCTGGAGTGTAGAAGAGTTGTTTCGAACCGTTGATGGGGTTTATTCAACGGAGGTAGGCTACATTGGAGGCCAGACCGAAAACCCTACTTACCAAGATGTTTGCTCTGATAAAACAGGCCATGCCGAGGCGGTTAAAGTTTCTTTTGATTCTAAAAGAGTAAGCTATGAGAAATTGCTAGAATTGTTTTGGGCAAACCATAACCCTACCACTCTAAACCAACAAGGTCCTGATTCGGGTTCACAGTATAGATCTGCTATTTTTTATCACAATCAGGAGCAGAAAGATATCGCAACTCAAAGTATAAAAGATTTAGAAAGTAAGGGTCAGTTTAAAGATCCTATTGTTACAGAGATTGTTCCTGTATCTCAGTTTTACAAAGCAGAAGAAGATCATCAGAAGTATCTTTTTAAGCGAGGAAAAGGAAGCTGTAAAATTTAGTTTTTGTGTAAGGAAATACAAAAGGTTGTGCCTACGTTTTTCTCAGAAGACCTAACGTAAATTTTACCTTTATGGTAAATTTCTACAATTCGTTTACTTAAAGATAGCCCCAGCCCCCATCCTCTTTTTTTAGTAGTAAATCCTGGTTCAAAAATCTGTTTAAAGTCATTTTTAGTCATACCCATTCCGGTATCACTTATTTCTATTTTAACAAATTCTTTGTCGCTAAAAACATCTATAGTAATTGTTCCTTCGCCTTGCATTGCATCTACCGCATTTTTACAAATATTCTCTATTACCCACTCCATTAATGTTTCGTTTAAAGGAATGCTTGCGTCGTTACAATTATTGTTTAGTTTAATTTGCACTTTTTCCGACAATCTGTTTTGTAGGTAATCAACATTTTTCTGAAGTAGGTCAAAAATATTATGTTTTTTTAAGCTTGGTCGTGAGCCAATTTTAGAAAACCTATCGGTAATGGTATTAAGCCTTTCTACGTCTTTATCAATAATTTCTGCAATGCCTGAGTCATCGCTGCTTTTTAATAGCTCTACGCATGCCATTAAGGAAGACAAAGGTGTGCCTATTTGATGAGCGGTTTCTTTAGCCATTCCTGCCCATACCAAGTTTTGTTCCGAATTTCTGGATCTATTAAACATTAGGTAAGCGACTATAATAAATAGAACGATGGAAGCTAACTGAATAAATGGGTAAAATCTGAGCTGACTCAAAATATAGGAATCTTTATAGTAGAGGTATTGAGTAAGAATAATTTTATTATTCATTTTAGCCTCTATCTTGATTGGTTCGTGTTGGTCTTTCATCAACTGCAGTTGCCTTTTAAGAAAAGCTGCTTGATTTTTTCTTTTAGGAAGGTTTCTTTCTCCAATTATCTCTCCAACTTCATTGGTTAATATAGTTGGTATGCTAGTGTTTTCTTGAATTATTCTACTTGCAAGAATGTTGTTTGTAGGGCCTATGCCAGAGTTTACTAATTGGTAGGTTGCTTCGGCCCACAATTCTATTTTCTTTCTTTCTTCTTTGTCTAAGTTACTAACTAATTGATTGGTATACATTAGAGATAGAACACCAATTAAAATGGCAAACAAGAATAAAAATGTTTTCCAAGTTTTTTTCTGATATGTTAGATTTAGTCTTCCCATTCTATTAAGTTATTATAGTCTGTATTTTCTATTTCCTGATCTTTATTTTTATCCTTGTTAAACTCGTTTTTAAGTATATTTTTAAATTCTTTCTTTTCCTTTTTGAATCCTTCTTTTAAAGATTCTCCAAGCTTAATTGTACCAGGTGTTACTTTAGGGTCGTCTACCGATCCTTCCATTTTTAAGAAAAGAGTTAATCCTTTTACTCCATCGTCTTCTACGATACCAAATTCGTTGGTTTTTTTCTTTTTGTTTTTTCTTCGGAGTTTGTTGGATAAAATCTCGTTAAGCAAGATTTTCAAATCATAATCCATTATATTATCAAAGCCATGGGTTCCTGAAATAGCAATGTCAGCAGCCGATGAATATATTTCCATGAAAGGAATTTCAATTTTTCCTTCTTTAATTTCTATTTGATTTTCAAGAGTTGAAAATTTAATTCTTTTAAGTTCGTCTAGAGCGATATAGTCCGACATCATAGATAATGGCTCGAAGTCGAGTAACTGCCCGTCTTCTATCTTAAGATCAATGAAAGAGTACATCCTATCTTCTATATCTTTAAAATAAGAATCCCATTCGTTTCTAAAATATATTTCAGAGTTTATTATTCCTCTCAAATGTTTGTGTCGCATGGTTTGTTGACCAAAGTTATGGAACTCATAAAACAACTGCCTTACATTAATTTTATCCATTTTAGAGGAGCTAATTAGTCTAATATTTTCGTTTTCTAATTGCTCAATAGTCAGGTTTCCGCTTATAATACCAGACATAGTTTCTAAAGTTATGTTTTTAACTTTTAAGAGCTTGTCGTCATATGTTAGCTTAGAACTAAAATTTCTCATATGAAACTTGTCATAAGATAAGTCCGTTAGATTTATATTTATAGATGCTATAATGTTTTCAGGAAAAATTAATTTTTGGTTTTCTTTTTGGGTGTCTGTTGAAGATGAATTTTGACTGTATAATTCGTCAACTAAAATCCAGTCCGATCTTAAATCACCACCAATTCTTAGGGGTGCATTTTTCAAAAATAAGTATTTAAAGACATTGTCGAATGCTCCGTTGAAACTGATATAGCTTTTTTCAGCCATCGAAAAAGAAACGCTATCTGCGTTTAATTGTTCGTTCGTAAGACTTAATTTTGCAAAACCATCGTATAGCTTTAGCGATTTTGCTTTTTGCTGTAAAACAATATTTTTCAAAACAATATTTGCTTCTTTTTGAGCCATTGCAAGATCATATTCGTAGCTATTTTTCAATCCTATTTTACCATCATACTTTAGGTCTATAATTGCATTTCCTTTTAGTAGATGTAATGGAGTTTCGACTTTATACTTGGAAAGTTGTGAAAGGTCTATTTCAGTATTTAATGCTAATTTAACTTTAGGGTCGTTAAAGTTTGTTAGTTCTATTTCGCCATCAATTTTATCTTTATTTACTAAGCCTTTTAAATCTAATATTTCTACTTTATCTTGGCCCTTATTGCTGTAAAAGTTTCCGCTAAAACTAGCATTCTCTAATTCAAAACCTTGGCTCTGAGCATAAAAATTAGTTGCGACAAAGTCGACATCTAATATGTGTTTTTGATTGGCTTTCTGATTGTATTCTAATTTTATATCTGCTAAACCCTTAAGTTTGTAGTCACTTAAATAAGTAGCAAACTGGATAGGAATAATCTTCTCTACTTTTTCGAAATCTACTTTTTCGGAGTCTAAAGTCAGTTCAATTCCGTCTATATTATTTTGTATTTTACTGTTAAATACTAATTCGTCTGATTCGAATAGCAATGTAATTACTTGGCCAATACTATCAATTTGTATGTCGCTATTAAGTTTTAGGTCTTCTCCTGCTAAAAGATTTAAATCATTCACAATTAACTCTTTATTCGTTATTTGTGCTTGCAATGAAATTTTGGTAATTCCTTGTTCTAGCTCTATTTGAAGTTGAGTGCTTTTATTGAGAATTATTGTGCTAATTTCTTCACTCTCGTTAATAAACTTTATTTCAAAATTATCGAGATAGATGTTGTTAAGGTTAACATTTATATTTGACTCACTGGTCGAAGTGTCTTCCTTTACATTCCATATTTCGTAATTAGGTTTTCCATTAGAATAATATATTGAAGAGTAACCATTAAGGAGTGCAATCTCTTGTATGTTGTATTTCTGGTTATACAAGTCAATAGCGTTAAATTTTAAAGACATTTTTTGCGCTTTAAAAAGAGTGTCTTTTCCAAAGCAGTCAATTGCCTTTATGTTATTAAACTCTATGCTTGTGTATGGGAAACTGTTAATTGCAGAAATATCTATATCCTCAATTTCTAATGGTTGAATAAGGATTTTATTAAGTTCTGCAATTACTATTTGTTCGATATCATCCTGATAGTAGTATACTAAAGCGGTACTTGTTCCAGCTATTAAGGTGGTTATTAAAGTAAGGATGATAGTTAACTTGAAAAAATACCGCATAGCAAATAAACGTGATTATTGTATGGCTATTATATAAATTTTAAATCATTTTTAAAAGAGCAATTTCTTGTTCTGTTAAAAAACGGAACCTTCCTCTAGTAATGTCTTTTTTAGTAAGACCACCATAATAAACTCTATCGAGCTTAGTAACCTTGTAATCCATTTTTTCGAACATATCAACAATAGATTTATTCTTTCCACCATTGATTTCTATACCGACTTCTTTTTTAGAGGCATTCTGAACGTATGCCATTGTTTGAATATCTAAAAAATGAACTGCTCCAGCTGTATCAACCATTTTTTTCATATCACCATGCTTAAGGTTTTTATCTAATGAAATATGGTATATCTTTTTAAACCTTTGTTTTGGATTAGTTAATTTCTTTGACATAGCTCCATCATTGGTATACAGCAACAAACCAGACGATTGACGGTCTAATCTTCCAACAGGATAAACTCTTTCCTTACAGGCTTTACCAATTAATTCTTCTACTGTTTTTTTCTTCCCAGGATCGTCAGAAACTAAGTACCCTTTAGGCTTATTTAATAATAAATATTGTAATTTTTCAGAAGAAATACTTTCGTTATTAAATTTAACAACGTCTGTAGGTAAAACTCTAAAGCCCATTTCTGTAATTACTTTTCCGTTTACAGAAACCAAGCCGGCAACAATTAATTTATCAGCTTCTCTTCTAGAGCTTATTCCCGAATGTGCTATAAATTGATTTATTCGCATCCCTGGCTTAGTTTCTTCAACCGTTCTTTTAGAAATTTTATTTCTAAAAGAGGGTCTTCTATCGTCTCTTTGAAAAGAACCTCTTGTATCTCTTGAAGTTGATGGTCTTCTGTCGTCTCTATCGTTTCTTGGGAAAGAAGAACCTCTTGTATCTCTTGAAGTTGATGGTCTTCTATCGTCTCTATCGTTTCTTGGGAAAGAAGAACCTCTTGTATCTCTTGAAGTTGATGGTCTTCTGTCGTCTCTATCGTTTCTTGGGAAAGAAGAACCTCTTGTATCTCTTGAAGTTGATGGTCTTTTATCGTCTCTATCGTTTCTTGGGAAAGAAGAACCTCTTGTATCTCTTGAAGTTGATGGTCTTTTATCGTCTCTATCGTTTCTTGGGAAAGAAGAACCTCTTGTGTCTCTTGAAGTTGACGGTCTTCTGTCGTCTCTATCGTTTCTTGGGAAAGAAGAACCATTGGTATCTCTTGAAGATGATGGTCTTCTGTCTTCTCTTTGTGATGAAGATCCTCTATTGTCTCTTGATGAAGATGTACGTTTGTCGTCTCTATCAGTTCTTTTAAAGGAAGAACTTTTATTATTTCTAGACGAATTAGGCCTTCTACTTGCTGGGCTCATGTTATAATATTTTATACAAAGGTAGAATAAACAAATTTAAAAGGCATCTTTGATGTACTTTATAATAGGTTTTTCAGAATAATATACAATAGAAACAATATCAAATCGAATTTCGTTATCCATTTTATTTTGTTTTAAATATTCTTCTGCTGCGTCTAAATACAGAGATAACTTTTTATCGCTAATAAATTCTTCTGGGTTTCCATGAGCTGATGTACTCCTTGTTTTTACTTCAGCCAAGACAAGAATATTTTCATCAAGAAAAATAATATCTATTTCTGCTTTTAGAAAACGCCAATTTTTTTGTAAAATATTTGCTCCATTTTTTTTTAAGAAGTCGGCAGCTATTTCTTCCCCCTTATTACCTAAATCATTATGCCTAGCCATACCTGAGTATTGTTGTATCGTCAACTTCTAGTGTTGCTTCGACTCCAAGACTAAGACATACATTGTTTTTTACATGGCCTGCAGGAAAATTAAAACAAACCGGATACTTATATTCTTTTACTGCATCTAAAATTATTTGATTTGCATTTTTGCCAAAAGGAACTTCGTTGTCGTGCATTTTAGTCATTCCTCCAACTATAAGCCCAGCCAATTTAGAGAGTTTGTTGTTTCTTTTCAGGTTGACAATCATTCTGTCTATATGGTACAGGTATTCGTCTAGGTCTTCTAAAAATAAAATTTTACCGTCGGTATTGATGTCCGATTGGCTACCACATAGGCTATATAATATAGATAAATTTCCTCCTATTATTTGTGCTTGTGCTTTTCCTTTAATGTTTAAAGGATGACTTTCTGTATTATATAATATAGGCTCCCCATTTAGGGTGCTTTGTATACTGCTTAAAGATAAGTGACTATTGTTTTCAAAATTTATTGGCATAGAACAATGAAGACTAGCAATAGATAATTGGTGAAGGTGGGAGTGCAGCACGGTTACATCACTATAACCCATTATCCATTTGGGATTTTTTTGTAAAGGGCTAAAATCAATTTTGTCAATTATTTTAACGGTTCCATATCCTCCTCTAACACACAAAATTGCTTTGACTTCTGAGTCGTTAATCATTTGTTGTAAGTCGCTTGCTCTTTGCTCGTCTGTTCCGCTAAATTGATTGTCTTGCTCAAATAAATTTTTTGAAAAAGCGACTTCATATCCCCAACCTCTTATTATTTGGACAGAAAATTCAAGCTCTTGTTGACTAATTTTTCTGGCCGTGGAAATAAGACCAATTTTATCCCCCTTCTGAAGTGGGTTTGGAATAGATTTTAATTGTTTTAATTTAGTCATCCTAATTTACACCTTTTAATATCTTTGCTAAGATATAACAATACCATTAAATGAATTCAAAAAAATATACAGTTACTTCTGCCTTGCCTTACGCAAACGGTCCTTTACACATTGGTCATATAGCAGGCGCATACTTGCCAGCAGATATATATGTAAGATATAGGAAGCTTAAAAAAGACGACGTGCTTTTTGTTTGTGGCTCTGACGAACATGGCGCTGCAATTACTTTACGAGCTAAAAAAGAAGGAAAA
>Ga0233426_10001503_pt1 | contig 21245 bp, 16 predicted proteins | sample SI_118_April2016_6_FD_179875 | JGI IMG/M metagenome (GOLD analysis project Ga0233426, IMG submission 179875) | Seawater microbial communities from Saanich Inlet, British Columbia, Canada - SI_118_April2016_10_MG | ecosystem: Environmental > Aquatic > Marine > Inlet | place: Canada: British...
TAAACTAATATTCCAATGTTCACCTAATGTATTAAGGAATTTTTCAAGGGCGCCTGGGTATTCTGGAAACTGAAAGCGAAAAATACGTTCTTGGCTAGCAGTAGGGTTTAATCCACCGATCATATATCTAACGTGTAATTTTGCTAATTCATTCTCTGTCAAATCAGTAGCTTGATAACGCTGTTCTGACAATAAGCTTAATAGTTGATCACGATCTTGCTCTCCGCCAGTACGTACTCCGACAAAAATATTGGCACTACTATTATTATTTTTTGCAGTATGACGGTAGTTAAACTCTGTAATAACACGTCCTTGAAGTGCATGACAAAATTTACGAAAACTGCCTTTTTCTTCAGGAATATTAACCGCTAATACCGCTTCTTTTTGCTCACCTAATTCACAACGTTCCGATATATATCGTAACGTATGAAAATTCATGTTTGCACCAGAAAGTATGGCAACTAAAGCTTCATTACCACCACTGGTTTTACAGTACTTCTGTAAACCCGCTAATGATAAGGCACCCGCAGGTTCTGCAATAACACGAGTTTGTTCAAAAATATCTTTAATAGAGGCACAAATTTCGTCAGTATTAACGGTGATCACATCATCGCAATACTGCTTAATCAAACTAAACGTATTTTCCCCGATACGTTTAACGGCAACACCGTCTGCAAATAAACCCACTTGCTCTAAATCAACAGGCTCCCCTGCAGCCATTGCCGCTTTCAAGCAGGCTGAATCTTCCGCTTCTACCCCAATGACTTTAATATTTGGTTGAAGTTGCTTTAAGTAAACAGCCATTCCAGCAAGCAGGCCGCCACCGCCAACGGGTATAAATACCACATCAGTTTTTGGCTGTTGCTGTAATAACTCTTTTGCAACTGTTCCTTGGCCAGCAATAACATCTACATCATCAAATGGGTGGATAAGTGTTTTATTTTCAGCTTTTCCATATTCAACAGAAGCTGTTTGAGCTTCGTTAAAGCTTTTACCAATTAATCGAACTTCAGCGCCAAACCTACGAACATTATCCACTTTAATATCAGGCGTAGTAATAGGCATGACGATCGTCGCCTTAATACCTAATTTGTGCGCCGCCAACGCTAAACCTTGTGCATGATTTCCGGCAGAAGCCGCGATAACACCATGAATACATTGTGCTTCAGGTAAATTTGAAAGTTTATTATAAGCACCGCGTAATTTAAATGAATGTACAGGCTGTTGATCTTCTCTTTTAAGAAAAATTTGATTCTCTAAACGCGAAGAGAGTTTTGTTAGGGGAGTTAAATCAGTTTCAACGGCAACATCATATACAGGGGCTAATAAGATACGGCGAAGGTAATCTAACCCTTCACCTTGCATCGCTTGATTTTCAGCTTCAGTCATTTGACTCTTCACCATCAAGAAGAGCTCTGTTACGTACCGCGCCTTTATCGGCGCTTGTTGCTAACATCGCGTAGTTTTTCAATGCATAACTAATTGGGCGAATACGATCTACAGGCTTCCACGCATCCTTACCTTTCGCTTCCATGGCATTACGACGTTTTATTAATTCTTCGTCTGAAACTTGTAACGCAAGACTACGATTTAGAATATCAATATGAATAATATCGCCTTGTTCCACTAATGCGATAGTACCGCCACTTCCTGCTTCAGGTGAAACGTGACCAATTGATAAGCCAGAAGTACCACCAGAAAAACGACCGTCAGTTAATAACGCACACGCTTTACCTAAGCCCATCGATTTTAAATAAGTGGTTGGGTACAACATTTCTTGCATGCCAGGTCCACCTTTAGGGCCTTCGTAACGAATTACAACGACTTCGCCAGCTATTACTTTTCCGTCTAAGATACCAGCTACAGCGGCATCTTGGCTTTCAAATACGTGAGCAGGACCAGTAAAGACTAGGTTATCATCAGAAACACCAGCAGTTTTAACCACACAGCCATCTACCGCAATATTACCTGATAAAACCGCTAAGCCACCTTCTGTTGAAAATGCGTTTTCAAGTGAGCGAATACAGCCATTTTCACGATCATCATCTAAGGTATCCCATCGACAATCTTGGCTAAATGCTTTAGTAGTACGAATACCTGCAGGACCTGCTCGATAAAACTTCTTAACATCTTCATCATCTGTAATTTTAATGTCATATTTTGCAATCACATCGGCTAAAGTAGTGCCTAAAACATTTGGCACATCTGTCTTCAACAAACCAGCTCGTGATAACTCACCTAATATTGCAATAACACCACCGGCACGATGTACATCTTCCATATGATATTTAGGCGTAGACGGCGCAACTTTACATAGCTGAGGCACAATGCGAGATAATTTATCCATGTCTTCCATGGTGTAATCAATTTCAGCTTCTTGTGCTGTTGCTAATAAATGTAAGATTGTGTTCGTTGAACCGCCCATGGCTATGTCTAAACACATAGCATTATGTAATGCGTCTTTGCTGGCAATATTACGAGGTAAAGCAGATTCATCATTATCTTGATAATAACGCTTAGTTAATTTAACAATTTCTTTACCTGCGTTTAAGAATAATTGCTCTCGATCAGCATGAGTCGCTAACATCGAACCGTTACCCGGTAAAGCTAAACCTAACGCTTCTGCTAAGCAGTTCATTGAGTTTGCAGTGAACATACCTGAACATGATCCACAAGTGGGACACGCTGAACGTTCAACTTGATCGCTTTGTTCGTCAGATACTTTTGGATCTGCGCCTTGAATCATCGCATCCACTAAATCAAGTTTAATTATTTGATCAGAAAGCTTTGTTTTCCCAGCTTCCATTGGACCACCAGAAACAAAAATTACAGGGATATTAAGACGCATTGCCGCCATTAACATACCCGGTGTAATTTTGTCACAGTTTGATATACACACCATGGCATCAGCACAATGGGCATTCACCATGTATTCTACTGAATCTGCAATTAAATCACGCGATGGTAAGCTATAAAGCATGCCGCTGTGACCCATAGCGATACCATCATCAACAGCAATCGTATTAAATTCTTTGGCTACACCACCTGCTTCTTCAATTGCCCCAGCAACAAGCTGCCCCATGTCTTTCAAATGCACATGACCTGGAACGAATTGGGTAAATGAATTAACTACGGCAATTATAGGTTTACCAAAATCACCATCTGTCATTCCAGTTGCGCGCCATAATGCACGTGCACCAGCCATGTTGCGGCCTTGAGTCGAAGTTGCAGATCTTAATTTAGGCATGATTTTGAGTTCCGATTAATAAAGTTTAAATTGTTATTTTGAAAAGTCACTTATTGAATATCAACAGTAAATGCACTTTCAAAATAACTTTGTCGTGGAAGTTTTGAATTTTGATCCTAGCGCTTAAAACAAAAGCGCTAGGATCAAGTAAACATTTATTTTACTGGGTCTAACCAACCTTCTGGTACATTGGTTGTTCCGTCAAAAATACCAAAGAAAGCTTCTTGTAATGCCTTCGTAATAGGTCCACGAGAACCATTACCCACAGGCATACCATCAACGGATTTCACTGGGACAACTTCTGTCGCTGTTCCACACATAAAGAATTCATCAGCAAGGTATAAAGACTCACGAGAAATAGACTCTTCTCGGACTTCATATCCAAGTTGCTTAGCAAGGAAAAATACGGTATCACGCGTTAAACCTTGTAAAATTGAAGCCGTACCAGGAGGCGTATAAATAATACCTTTACGGATCAAGAATAGATTTTGTCCCGCACCTTCACTGACCATATTATTTACATCTAAAGCAACGCCTTCAGCATAACCATGACGAGCAGCTTCAGTAGAAATTAATTGTGAAGAAAGATAGTTACCGCCTGCTTTCGCTGCCGTTGGCATCGTGTTCGGCGCCAATCGGTTCCAACTTGAAACTCCTACTTCCACACCATTTTCAATGGCATCGGCACCTAAATAAGCTTCCCAGCTAAAAGCTGCGATCATTACATCAGCAACCGCGTCAATAGGTGGACGTAACCCCATGCCAATATCACCGAGAAAAGCGAGCGGTCGAAGGTATGCTGATTTAAGACCATTTTTAGCGACTGAATCTTTACAAGCCTGTATAACTTCTTCTTGTGTGTATGGGATATTCATACGATAAATTTTTGCTGAATCAAATAAACGTTTGATGTGCTCTTCTAAACGAAAGATACAAGTGCCTTTGTGTGTATCATAAGCACGAATGCCTTCAAACACTGATGAACCATAATGCAATGCGTGACTCATTACATGTACGGTAGCGTTTTGCCACGGCATGAGTTCACCATTAAACCATATAAGCTCTGCATTTACTTTTGCCATTTTCTTTTCCTAATTTCTTATATTTTCATTGGTTTAGCTAGTTATTTTACAACTAGCTAAACTCGAATTTTTATGGGTGCTTGTTACTGAATTATTATAACTTGTTATGCGCCTAATTGCTGCGTGGCGGTATTGTCTACTTTGACTTCTTTGATGTCGATCAGTTTATTGATTTGATCAACTAAAAGATCAATAGAGCGCTCGCTTCTCACCATTAATTCTATCGTACCAATATTAGTACCCGTATTGACTCTGGCATTCATGCCATTAATTAAAAAACCACGGTAACGAGCAACTTGCAAAATACGCTCAAGTACGACTTGTTTATCATCTACTTTGATGGTTAATTGATATTGATTCATTTAGATGCTCTCCATCATTTTATCATTTGCCGTATTCGGAGGTACTAAAGGCCATACATTGTCTTGCGCATCAATTTTGACTTGTAATAAATATGGTCCATTATGGTCAAGCATTTCTTCGATAGCTGCTGACACTTCACTTTTCTTAGAGATTTGCTTAGCTTTGATATCAAAAGCCGTTGCTAACATAATGAAATCAGGGTTATCTGATAAATCAGTTTCACTTAAGCGGCCTTCAAAAAATAAATCCTGCCATTGACGCACCATGCCTAGTTTTGCGTTATCAATAAGCAGTATTTTAACAGGTAGTTGAAATCGCTTTATCGTTGAAAGCTCTTGTACGTTCATCATAAAAGAGCCATCACCTGATACCGCAATAATACAATCGGTAGGGCGACTCACTTGCGCGCCAATCGCGGCAGGGATACCAAAGCCCATTGTGCCCATACCACCACTGGTTAAAAAGTTACTAGGATCATTAAACAACATGTGTTGAGCGGCCCACATTTGATGTTGCCCAACGTCCGTTGTTACACAGGTATTTTTAGGCATTTTATCACTTATTTCTTTTAGTACTGCAGGCGCAAATATATTTTCACCTGGGTGATCATATTTCCAGCCAAAATCATTTTTCATTTGCTGACATTCTCGTTGCCAATCAGTAATTGATAATGGAATCGCAAGGGCAGGTAAATTGATCTTTAGATCACCTAAAATAGCGGCATCTGCTGTTCTTCGTTTATTGATTTCAGCCGTATCAATGTCAAAATGAATAATTTTTGCATGAGGAGCAAATTCGTTTAACTTACCAGTAACACGGTCATCAAAACGAGCGCCAACAGCAATTAATAAATCACATTCTTGTACCGCAATATTGGATGCTTTTGTGCCATGCATACCAAGCATACCTAAATAATTTTCATCGTCGGGATCAATAGCACCTAACCCTTTTAAGGTAGAAACACTGGGAATTCTAGTCGTTTTAGAGAACTCTCTTAATTCCTCTATGGCACTTGCCATTCCAACGCCGCCACCAACGTATAGAACAGGTTTTTTTGCTTTGCTTAACAATGCAATAGCACTACCAACATTAGCTGGTGGTAATTTCACTTTATTTCTTAACTGAGAAAAGTCTTCAAGGCTATTTGTTACTTCAGCTAATTGAACATCTTTAGGGATATCTACTAATACTGGTCCTTGTCGACCTTCTAACGCGATAGCAAATGCTTTATGCAAAACCTTCGGTAAATCATTAACATTGGTTACCTGAAATGAATGTTTAGTACACGCAAGTGATAAACCAAAAACATCAATTTCTTGGAAAGCATCTGAACCCATTGCAGAAGTAGGCACTTGGCCGGTAATCGCAACGACAGGGATTGAGTCAGCTAAAGCATCGGCAAGCCCGGTAATTAAGTTCGTTGCACCAGGTCCGGAAGTTGCTAAACAGACACCAACTTTTCCTGAAGCCCTTGCATAACCAACCGCAGAAAAAGCAGCACCTTGTTCATGTCGACAGAGAAAATGTTGCACATCGCTGTCATACAACGCATCATAAATTGGCATAATGGCACCACCTGGGTAACCAAAAACATGCTCAACACCATGCTGCTGTAAAACATTGAATAAAACTGAACCGCCTGTTTGTTTTTTCTGGGTTGTCATTTGCTTTGTAAAACTATTCAACAATTATTCATCTTAATCACTTGATAAAAATGGTAAAAATTGACTAGTAATCTCCTTTGTTAAAAAATTATCTCGCTGATTGACTTATCTTTCGAAATGTCATTATTTACATTTCCAATTAAGCAAAAACCCCTCGGTCCTTTCGGAGCGAGGGGTTTGTTGTGACTCTTAGCTTTATTTTAGCTCAACAAACAACCTCGCGATGATTGAATAATCACGACGATGAGAATGTTAATAATGACTGAACTAAATGTTTGCATTTTTATTCAATAAACCTAAATAAAACCAATAAAATTTGTTTGCTGTTTCCAGCCTATTTAAATTAGTACCATAGCTCTAATTCATTGTGCAAGCTTTTTTATTGACCTTTTTATTCTGCTAATTATTTTTTAGTTATATGATTCATTGCATTTGATCTTTTCTGTTCGCACAAATAAACATTTATTACTACACTTCAAATACCTAAGGACGATGAATAAATGGATTTATATGTCACTTGCCTGTGTATATTCTCGTGCGCGTGTTGGTTTAGAATATCCACTTGTTACTGTTGAAGTTCATTTAGCTAATGGGCTTCCGGCTTTCAACATTGTTGGTTTGCCGGAAACGACAGTGCGTGAAGCAAAAGATAGAGTGCGTAGCGCTATCATCAATTGCGGTTATGAATTTCCTGCCAAACGCATCACTATAAATTTAGCCCCCGCGGATTTACCAAAAGAGGGTGGTCGCTTTGATTTGCCCATTGCCGTTGGAATTTTAGCCGCTTCTGAACAAATACCCCATCAAGAGTTATTAAATTATGAATTTGCCGGTGAGTTAGCACTTTCAGGTGAGCTGCGTGAAGTTATTGGAGAAATCCCGATGGCAATGGCTTGCGCGAATAGCCAAAGAACATTGATTATTCCATCACAGAATGCTGAACAAGCCAGCTGGGTGAAAGACGCAAGAATTTTTGCACTCAGGCATTTAACCGAATTATACCCCCACTTGTTAAAACAGCAATCACTTCCCGTTGTTACAGCAAAAGCCCCACAACAAATTCAAACACACTCGTCGCTAGATATATGCGATGTTATTGGTCAGCCATTAGCGAAAAGAGCGTTAGAAATAGCAGCATCCGGAGGGCATAATTTAATGTTCATTGGTCCGCCAGGTACTGGAAAAACAATGCTTGCAAGTCGGTTACCCGGAATTTTACCGCCAATGACAGAGGAAGAAGCATTAGAAGTCGCGGCAATCCAGTCGATAAGCCAGCACACGATTAATGAACAATCTTGGCAAACGCGTCCTTTTCGCTCGCCTCACCATACGGCTTCGTCAGCAGCACTCGTTGGAGGGGGCAGTCAGCCGCAGCCAGGTGAAATTTCTTTAGCGCATCACGGCGTTTTGTTTCTCGACGAGTTACCTGAGTTTGAGCGGAAAGTGCTTGATGTATTAAGAGAGCCACTAGAGTCGGGTGAGGTAACTATTTCACGCGCACTGCATAAACAAACTTATCCAGCACAATTTCAATTAGTCGCCGCAATGAACCCTAGCCCAACCGGTTTTTATAATGATCGGCGCAGCACACCTGAACAAGTCTTACGGTATTTAAATCGATTATCGGGCCCTTTTCTTGATCGAATTGACATTCAAATTGAAGTCACTCGCCTTCCTAAAGGCATGTGGAGTGCTAATTCAGACAATAATGAAACCAGTACTGAAATCCGCCTGCGAGTGAAGAAGTGCCGAGAAATACAATTACAAAGACAAGGCAAGCCTAACGCACAATTGACCAGTGCCGAAGTGCGAAAATATTGCCAACTATCTCAGGAAGATAATGAATTTTTAGAATTAGCCGTTGAGAAACTTGGGTTATCTACACGAGCACACCACAAAATACTTAAAATTGCTCGCACTTTGGCAGATATTCAAGAAGATGAATTGATTACTCGTCAGCAATTAATCGAAGCATTATCGTATCGAGCCATGGATAGAATTTTACGGCATTTAACTGAAGCCGTGTCAGTATAAACTATCTTACTTTTTGTCAATTATTGCATACAAAAATGCTTTAGTGAGTGCTTGCTCTTTGTTTTGATTTAAACAACAAATACCTAATTCAAAGGGCTCAATTTCTCCGACATTGTTGAGATTTTGAACCCGATCTTTTACAGGACTATTTTCAACTACAACATTGGGCGCTATACCTACACCACAGCCTAAAGCCACCATACTGACTAAAGCTTCATGCCCTGAAACCGTCGCATAAATATTAGGTTTTCCTTGCTGGCGACGTCGAAACCAATAATCAAAACGCTTTCGAGCAACGCCATGCTCAGGCAAAATCATGGGAATTTTATGCCATAGAATATTTTTACTTTTGACTAATTGCTGTACTTGACATGTCATCGTTGGGGCAATGACAGAGAGTGGGATAGTTGCCAAAGGCTGAAAATGAAATAAACGGGAAACATTTTCAGGTTTTACGGCAATGGCAAAATCTACAGATTGTTGTTGAACTTGATCAAACGCATCAGCCGCATCGCCAGTTGTTAATACAATTTCAACTAAAGGGTGTTGTTGTCTAAATCGTTCAAGTAACGGTGGTAAATGACTATACGCTGCAGTAACCGAGCAATAAATATGCAACTTCCCTTGTAATTTTTCTTGCTCTTGATTAAGAGATAATTGTAATAACTGCCATTGTTCAATTTGCTGTTCAGCGTATTTTTGAAACTGTTTTCCTGCTTCCGTTAACACTACGGTACGATTATCTCGATGCAACACTGAAGTGCCTAGTTCTTCTTCAAGCCTTTGAATGACTCTACTTAATGTTGATGCACTGACATGATTTGCCTCTGCCGTTTTACCAAAGTGTAAGCTTTGTGCTAGGTGAACAAACATTTTCAGTGATTTTAAATCCATCAAATTACTCGTCAAAGATTAAATTAAAACTAGGCTACGTTGCACTTTTTGCAATATAGCAATGCAAATATATCATTTTAAGCAACAATAGTCATGCGTTATGATACCCCCATCGTCAGAGTTCGCTGACCAAAAAATTTACTTTATTGACTGTTCCCATTCTCTAATTTGAGTTTTGGAAAAGCGCAGTAAAATAGGAAAAATTATGAGCAATTATTTTAATACTTTAAGTTTACGTGAAAAATTAGGCCAATTAGGCAAGTGTCGCTTTATGAAACGTGAAGAATTCAGCGATGGCTGTAACTTCATCAAAGATTGGAACATTGTCATTGTTGGTTGTGGTGCTCAAGGTTTGAACCAAGGTTTAAACATGCGCGATTCTGGCTTAAATATTTCTTACGCTTTACGTGAAGCGGCGATTACGTCAAAACGTCAATCATGGCAGTGGGCGACTGAAAACGGTTTTACTGTTGGTACATATGAAGAATTAATTCCACAAGCTGACTTAGTTTTAAACTTAACACCTGATAAGCAACATACTTCTGCAGTTACTGCTGTAATGCCATTTATGAAACAAGGATCTACGCTAGCGTATTCTCACGGTTTCAATATTGTTGAAGAAGGCATGCAAATTCGTTCGGACATTACGGTTGTAATGGTTGCTCCTAAGTGCCCAGGTACTGAAGTACGTGAAGAATACAAACGTGGTTTTGGTGTACCAACACTTATCGCAGTTCACCCTGAAAATGATCCGCAAGGTAATGGTCTAGCTATCGCTAAAGCATACGCAAGCGCTACCGGTGGTGACAGAGCAGGTGTTCTTGAGTCGTCTTTCATTGCTGAAGTTAAGTCTGACTTAATGGGCGAGCAAACCATTTTATGTGGCATGCTACAAACGGCTGCAGTTTTAGGTCACAAGCAGTTAGTTGCTCAAGGTGTTGATGCGGCTTACGCACGTAAATTATTACAATACGGTATTGAAACAACCACTGAAGGCTTAAAGCACGGCGGCATCACAAATATGATGGACCGTTTATCAAATCCTGCAAAAATTAAAGCGTTTGATATGTCTGAAGAGTTAAAAGTTATTTTACGTCCATTATTTGAAAAACATATGGATGACATTATCGAAGGTCGTTTCTCTGCCACTATGATGGAAGATTGGGCGAATGACGATGCTAATTTATTAAAATGGCGCGAAGAAACAGCTGAGTCTTCATTTGAAAAAGCCGCTGATTGTGACATTGAAATTACTGAACAAGAATACTACGACAAAGGCATTTTCGTTGTTGCTATGGTGAAAGCGGGTGTTGAATTAGCCTTTGAAGCAATGGTTGCAGCGGGTATTATTGAAGAGTCGGCTTATTATGAGTCACTTCATGAAACACCATTAATTGCTAACTGTATTGCCCGTAATAAGTTATATGAAATGAACGTAGTAATTTCAGATACTGCCGAATACGGTAACTACTTGTTTACTCATGCTGCACAACCGTTACTTGCCGAATACGCAAGCAAGTTGTCACTTGAAGAATTAGGTGAAGGATTAAAAGAAAGTTCAAATGGCGTTGATAACGTACGTTTGATTGAAGTTAACGAAGCAATTCGCAGTCATGGCGTAGAAAGCGTAGGTAAAACATTACGTGGGTACATGACAGATATGAAACGTATAGTGGAATCAAATCTTTAGTATTTAAAAAATTAAGCAGTGCTGTCTGCAATGAAGCGGTATTGGTTTCTAAAGCCAATACCGCTTTTTTATCCAAAAAATATAAACATAAGATCAAGATTTCACGAAAACATTTAACCATTTCAAAGAAGAAATTAGGAGTCACTATGTCAGAGTTTAATAATGTAACGGTAGATATTGCAGCGAGTATATATTTTGAAGGTAATGTGACCAGTCGAAAAATAACCTTTGCTGATGGAACGTTCAAAACGTTGGGTATTATGATGTCGGGTGAATATGAATTTGGTACTGAAGCAGCAGAACTCATGGAGATAACTGCCGGCGATATTTCAGTGTTATTACCAAACAGCAATGAATGGTTAGATATTAAAGGAGGCCAATCATTTAATGTACCTGCCAATGCCAGTTTTAAAGTGAAAGTAAGAACACTAACCGACTATTGCTGTTCATATTTATAACGAACTGTTATGAAACCGAATAAGACGCTTTCTTAAATAATAGGGTTCTTATTCGGTATCTATTAGCGTGTAACAACTATATTTCGTCCTTTCTCTTTTGCTTGATAAAGCAAGTTATCAGCATCAGCAATCGCTTCATCAAGATTGTTATGCTTTTGACAACTAATAACACCAATGCTGACAGAAAGCGCTATAGGGGCTACTTCAGCCAAGTACGCTTGATTAATATCTGCTCGTATTTTTTCGGCTATTTCAGCAGCTGTACTTAACTGAGTACTTTTTAGAATCACTAAAAACTCATCGCCACCCAATCTGCCAATAATTGCACCTTTAGGTAAATTTACTTGGCATTTTTCAACAACAAGTTTAATCGCTAAATCCCCTGCGTAATGTCCTTTAGTGTCGTTTATTCTTTTGAAATTATCGATATCAAATAATAAAATTGAAACTTCAACGTTTTTTGATCTCAAATCATTTATAGCTCGTTCTCCTTCTTCAAAAAGAAAACGGCGGTTAAATACGCCAGTTAAATAATCTATGCGAGCATGATACTTAAAATATTGGCGGGTTTTAAATAAGTAGAAGCTGAAAACGGAAACGCCCAATATTAAAAATAAGGCAAAAATCAAAAAGAGGTAGATAGTGTGTTTATCCGTCTGTGCCTTTTGAATATTGAGTTCTTGTATTTCAATCGTTTTTTCTAATAATTTTTTATCTAATTCAGTCAAATTTTGAGAGTTTAATAAAGCAGTACTTTGTACAGCATGTTTAAGAAATAAGCGTCTTTCATTTTGCTCATGATCGATTTGTTCATAAATGTTAGCAATTGCGGTTGATATTTCTCCGCCTTGATAGGCAATAAATGCTTTGACTAAGTTTGATTTTGTTTGATGATTGGGAAACCTTTCAGTTAGTTGAGATAAAAAACTGAGTGCCAGGGTGTTTTCTCCCAAACGAAAATAATTTGAAATATTGGCTTCATAAGCTTTTTTAACAAAGAAATTTTCTTTAGTATTATCTTGTTCAATTAGTGCTGATGAATATGCTTGAATACCTTTTTTTATTTCGCCTTTAGCGAGTGCCAGATGGCCCGAGTTATAATGAGCAAAAAACAAGAAATCTTTAAAGGCTTTTTGCTCCTGCGCAAGAGCAAACATTCCATCAAAATGCTGCTGAGCAACTTCATATTCTCGCATATTAATAGCAGTATGGGTTAGGCTATGTAGCATATTAAACATATCTTGATAATCATCGACTAACGCCCATTGACGATAGGCATTTAATAAATAAGCATATGATTGAGAGTACAATTGATTTCGGCCATATATCACGCCAGATGCGTTATAAATCATGGCATGCGTATTAGGCGATAGTTTATGTTCTTGAGCAAGCTTCAATGCTTTGTCTAATAAAGACAATCCCGGTGAAAAATTAGCCTTATCATGTTGAAAACAAAACGCATATTGAACGTTAGCTCTAACTTGTAAATCAATTGAAATTGACTCATCTACAGATTGATAGGCTAACTCTCTATCGGGGCAATATTGTTTAGTATCATATGTTTGTATATAGGTAATATAAGAGCGCTGGATCAAAGAGTTAATGTATAGCTCTTTGTGTGAATCAAGTGATGAACTTAATAAATCAATAGATTGACTATACACTTGAAATGATTCGACTAATTTATCGTTTTTTTCTAAAGCAAGTCCCAGTAATAACCAATATTTAACTTTCGTAGTAAGGTCTTTAGTAAGATATTTTTTTTCATTTTCTTGTAAGTAATTTAATTGTGCTTGCGGGTTCTCTATTGATGCAACCCTTTCTTCCAGAAGCTCAATATCATTAGCATGAAGTTGATTCATGAAAACAAAAAATATAAATGAGATGAAAAATGCTTTCATTTTGTCTCAAAAGTTTAATGAAATTAATAATAAAGCTAGTACTTTAAACAATATTTTTCTATTCAACGCATGACTAATTTTACATATCGTAACCGCTTTTTAATTATTCTAGCCCAGATAAAAATCACTTTTGAATATTACAAGCTACCAACGGTATAACAATAGATTTAAACAATTTAACGAATTTGTTTAGGACGAGAAAGCACCATAAGTTATGATCACAACTATAAGATAAATGTCGTAAGAAATATCATGAAATTAACAAAAACCACTCAAAAACTTGATAATAATATTTGTAAAGCTTTAACCATTGCTTGTGAAAATTCATTACATAAAATTGCAGGTTTCTGTTGGTTAACACATCGAGCAAATTATACTAATTTTCCCGCAAGTTTAATTGTGACCTGTGTTTTTAATACAGAAGAAGATATTGAAATAATGAAAGCAAATGATCTAGCAACAGGTTTTAAGCAGGATATTCAAACACAGCTGCTAAAAATTGGTGTGATTTTAAAAAATATGAATCAAAACATACATTTTGATAGTGAAGAAGCGTGTGAAATACATCACAAAGGGCAATGGGATGAACGTTTAAAATTAAGCGTAAATAAACAAAAGCCTAATATTAAAAATCGATTTAAGCACTAAATAATAGTACAGCCAATAATATTATAAATCTAAGAGAACGACATAATGATTATTGGCTTAGATAAAAGACTTAGCTCAATGATTACAGTTTTTTGCCCAGCCTCTTTTCTATCTGTTTCTTTTCCCAGTCAGCACCAAAAAATGAATACACTTCAAAGACACTCAGTCCATGAGATAAAACGCCGATCCCCCATCCCATTGCTACCCACCATGCCCAAATATATTCCGGATTGATAAAATAATTAAGAATAAACAAACCTGTAATTACAACGGCGTAATTAATAAGGTGAGTATAAAAATCTTTAATGTCTTTTACATGCTCAATCACTTGTACTTCTTGCTCTGAAAGCTTTTCGCTATGTTCCATAGTATTTCCCTCTTGTAGTTCAGATAATGGAATGTCAAAAACAGCCGCTAAAGATTTTAATGACTCTAAGCCCGCATTCTGCCCTCTTTCAATGCGTTGAATAGTTCTTATACTTAAGCCACTAAATTGTGAAAGTTGCTCTTGTGACCAAGCATGCTTAAGTCTTAATTTTCGAACAATCATTTAATATCCTTAATCAGTTATTCTGTCATCATTATGAACAATCTGAACTTCAAGTGTTACGTCACCATGGCGACAAATACATGACAGCTCAATAGAAACGTGATGGGTGGTAACAAAATTTTATATCATTTATTGTAGGTTAGTTAAAAACAACATCATTATCCATAGCTTATTAACCATCCCTAATGAATAAGAAGTTTACTTGTAAATACACTACTTTCAATACAGAAAAATATGAACTAGATGATTTAACGCTAAAAAATGGTAAAGTGACGATATATCGTCGTGACAATTTTTCATCATCAGTTTTTGTAAAATTGTTATACAGACAATTAAAAACTATACCGAAACTATTTAAAAACTAACGAATTCAAACATTATAGGAAGACAATGAGTAAGAAAATTTTTGCTGATTTACAACGCATGGTTATGACCGCTAATGAAGAGTTTTTACTTGATAATCCTCAAAGTAAAACAGAAGTGGGTTTGCAGACTTCAATGAGAGATGAAGGGTTTATGGCTGATGGTGTTGTATTAGACCAACACTCAACATCAAAAAGAATCGTTTTTCATATGCATGACAATCACCCTGGTGTTGTCGGTTATGCTGCAGGTTTTTCAAACCGTGAAACTAAAACAGAAATGAAGTCTATTGAGCTAGAAAAGATCACCATTGCTTTTATTAAAGAGCAAATGAAAAATCATTTTTAAAATAATTAGAGTAAAGGCTTTACTTTTATAGAGCAGTTGCTCTATACTGCATTTGTTCCTAGCGAACGCCTGTTGTAATAATTTGATATTCTAGCTTTCCCCAAAGCTATACAACCGAAGATTTTATCTTCGGTTTTTTTTTGCTTCCAGTTCCTTGAATGTGATTATCACTATATAGATCCGATTATGATATGTTTAAAAAGTTAATATTATTCTGATCAAATCGAGAAAGGGTTGGGAATACTTGAGCAACCTCTGCGTCAGTCAATCCAAACCATTTTGCTAATTGAGCCCCATATTCTTCACTCGACGTTGTCGGGATCATTCTCCCATCTCCAAGATCATTGCTACTATTTAAAGCAAGTTCGGGCATTTCACCATAAAGCTTACCACCATTAACACCGCCACCCATTACCAATTGATGACCGCCCCAACCATGATCAGTGCCATCGCCATTGCTCGTGAGCGTACGACCAAAATCTGATGCTGTAAATGCAGTAACCGATTCTGAAAGTCCTAATTCTTCCATAGCATCATTAAACCGGTGTAAAGCATTACTTAAGGTAGATAATAAACGAGGGTGATCTAACAGCTGCCTATCATGAGTATCCCACCCGCCAAAGCCGATAAAAAATACTTGCCGATTCATACCCAATGCCTCTCTAGAAGCAATAAGCTTTGTCGTCATTTCCAATTTTTGTGACAATGAATCTGCTTCAAAAATGGTTGATAACATTGGTAAATTATCTAAAGCTTGATTGACTTGTAATGCGTTAGTGCGTGCTGTCGACATTATTTTTTTATAGGAACTTCCTAAAGCATGATTATCTAATGCAATGAGTTGATCAAATAAAGCAATGCGTTGTCTATTCCAATTATGCTGGGGATTTAACGCTTCAAACATCGGCGCGCCATATGCGGTCATTGAATAAGGCTGTACGATATTGCCTGTTTGCATGACATTATTACCCGCAAGCGAAATATTCATTGATAAGCTATTTGAAGCGGTGTCGGTTATCAAGTCAGCCATTCGTCCTGCCCAGCCAGACAATTCAGTAATATTACTACCAGCAGTTTCCCACAGCTTTTGTTGATCATTATGAGAGAACAGTTGTGGCGGTAGCAATGCTGTGCCATTCACAATATTAGTTTTTGACGTAGGTTCAACCAATGGACCAACATTATTAATAAACGCTAATTGACCTTGGTGAAATAAATTAGCCAGCGGGTTCATATAATCAGGAACCCCCAGCGCATAAGGCAAGGTTGAGCTTGTTGATAAAGGCGTTAAAGTATTTTGAGCAATCGCAAGGTTTTGTCGAACCCCCGCATATGTCTGGTAATCACTATTTTCCGTAGGAATTAACATATTATACGAGTCGTTTCCCCCATAAAGGAAGATACATACTAATGCTTTATAGCCTTCTAATGACGTAGATTTAGCGACAGCATTAATCATCGCAAGCTGTTTTCCAACCGCTGAATAACTTGATAGACCAACACCTGAAGCAAGCATCGACTTTAAAAATTGACGTTTATTCATTACTTATTTCCTTACTTCTAACGCTGAATAGCATATTGAGGAGAAGACATAATTAGAAAAACTAAATTACCAATTTTACTTTCAACGTCTTGTTGGTTGTCATTTTCATAAGCCGAAACTAATAATGCTATGGCTTCATCATTTAAAGCACCTGCCGTTAATAATAGATTCAAATGTTCAAGTAAAGCTTGCGCGCCATCTTGTTGCACAATATTAACTTCTGCAGTGAAATCTAAATACAACTCATCTCCTTCTGATATATCAGTATTCGCAATATCACCTGAGAAATTTCGCCATAACCCGTACCATGCAAAAAAGTTTATGGTATTAGTCATGGTTGATTCTGTGGCAATCTGCAATTCTGGGGCAACAAGATCATTGTTTGATTTTAACTCTATAGGGCTATAATCCGGACGATAAAAATTAAACACGGATGGTGAGGCTAAAGGTGCTTGTCCGAAAAAATATTCAGGCCAGCTAAAATCAATTCTGTCACTCACATAAGTCAAATTAAACGCCCGCCACATATGAGTAGCTCGAATTATCGGCTCGCGGACTTTTCCAAAAGTATTTTCAGCAATTTCATTACTTGTTCTTGCTTCTTCATCTAATAAAATGCCTTTCACTACTGCCGACAGATCACCTCGAACACCAAAACCATTATCAGTAAAAATAGTCGCTATTCTTTCAACATATTCCGGCGTAGGGTTACTTGTTACAAGTTTTTGAATTAACTGTTTCGACATAAAAGGAGCAACATTGTTATGATTGTAAAGCGCATCTAACGCTCCAGATAAATCTTGCTCTGGCGTTTGATTTTCAGGGAGTATGACTCCAGAAAACAACAACTTTTCTTCACTGTCATGATAAGCTGCAACAGCAACCATAGGGTCAAACAAGTTGAAGTTTTGCCACCAGCGATACCAAGTTTCTTCAGTAGTACCGTTAAAATTCCAACCGGTAAAAACATGGGCAAACCCTTTAATAACATCTTGATCGTATGAAGGAATAGGTTGGCTATTCGCATCAAGTTTTTGCGTTCCGTCCAAATTTAATTCAACTAAGCCAATAGAGAATAATTGCATTACTTCTCGAGCATAATTTTCATCTGGGCGGATATTACGTTCAACATCAGGCTTTTCATTACCAAGCATACTTAAATACACCCCCATAGCCGGGGATAAAGTAACTTCTTCAAGTAATTCTCGATAATTGCTAAAAGCGTTTTTTATCAATACATCATAGTAATTGGTTAAAGCATCAGGTGAATCAAATAACACACCATTAAATTCTGAAACAACAAAGATTTCACTTAAAGCAAAGGCAACCCTTTGACGTAATTGATCTTCCGCATAGAGTGAATGTTGCCACCAAGCAGAAATCCGATAACTTCGCCAAAAATCTTCGCTATCAACAAATGGCTCGACTAAAGGTAAGTGAAAACTAGGCGATAAATTCAATTGTTCATCTATCCAAGCTTCATTACCAAGTTCAATTTGGTATTCAATATCAGCGATTGTCGCACCAAAGGTCGCTTGATTAAGCAAACGCGCCGCTTGGATTTTTTGTTGGTAAGGGTCTATCGGCTCAGGTGTTGGAGGGAGAGTTGTGGGGGGATTGATCACAACAGGACTTTCTGTCACTGAATCATTTTCTGAACCGCCACCACAACCTATTAATAAGGCTAATGAAAATATGAAGACAAATGTTCTAAACATAACGAAATCCATTCAAATAAGTACTACTCGTATAATTTTTAGCCTAGGCTCCCTTCAAAATTAAGTCAAATATAATACAACTCTTTGCCCACTATCCGCCTTTTTAAGCTTTCTTAAGGTGTTTTTATACAAGCAATATGCGTAAGGAACCACAAGCAAATGCAAATGATAGTGATTATCATTTGCATTTGCTGTTTTATTTATATAAAATCATCTCCTCTTTTTAACGCTCTCATAACAAAAAAGTTAACGACATGAAATTTGATACTCAATTACAAAACAAAAATAGAATCGCACTAGGGGCTCACGCTGTAGCAGCAGCACTCGCTATAGGAAGCACTCAATTATACGCAGCAGAAACTAGCGAAAATTGTGATAAAGACAATGGCATAGCTTGTGAATCAAAAGAAACACATAAATCTGATGAAGCAATAGAACGTATTGCGGTTCACGGTGTTAAGAGTTCGGTATATTTACACGAATCATCAGGAGACATTCGTCGAGTAGCTGACTTAGTAGATACCCCACAAGTAATTACCGTATTAACACAAGACCAAATTTTAGAAGCCGGTAAAACAGACCTTAAAGATATTTTGGCGGCTCAAGCAGGTGTTACTTTAGGTACGGGTGAAAATGGTAACGCATTTGGTGACCGTTATATTATTCGTGGGCACGAAGCTCGTAGTGATATATTTGTTGACGGTTTAAGAGATCCAGGTATGACAACGCGTGAAAGTTTTGCTACTGAGCGTGTTGAAATAACCAAAGGGCCAAGTTCAACATTTGCCGGTCGTGGTTCATCGGGTGGTGCGGTAAATAGTGTCACTAAAAAAGCATCGGTTGCTTATAACTTAGGACGCGTTGAAGCTGGTTTAGGGACGGATGAATTTTCACGTATTACGATAGATTATAATGTACCGCTTTCAGATATCTCTGCTATCCGTATCAATGCATTGAAGTCAGATAAAGACAAACCAGGCCGCGAAGGAATTGCAAGCGAGAGAACTGGTTTGCAAGTATCTGGCGTTTATTTACCGACATCAAAGCTATCATTTACAGTCGATGGCTATTTTTTAGATGCCACTGATGTACCTGATTTAGGCAGTTATTTCGATAGCGTAACTCGTAAACCTGTTGCCGACATTCCGGTTTATGCTCAAGAGTCTGACTTCCTATCTTCGGAAGTTAAAACCCTAACATTACGAACTGAATATGAAGTGAATGATTACATCACTTTATACAATGCAACTCGCATTGGTGAAACAGAAAACGGCTATATAACAACAGGAGCTAGAGGCACAACACGAGCGGACTCAGATCCTGCTGCTCCGGGAGCTGCAACGGTGAGTTTAAGTACTCATCAAGGTAACCAAAATGTTGATTACAAGAGCACTCAATTTAATTTATTTTGGAATACTGACTTACTAGGTTTTGATAACAATTTTGTTTTTGGCCTTGAGTTTTCAGACGAAAGTGTAGAAAACGGTGTTTACAATATTGCGTACAACAATCCAACAAACTGTGTAACTGCTGGGCGTAGAGGTGATACAAATAGCTATTGCATTATCGATGCTTCTGGAGAAAAAGTTAATAATATCAGTCAATTAATGGGCAGAACCTTTGTTGATGATTATGATGATGCTTCAATGAATATTGAAACGATTTCTGCATATATGATGGACACTGTACATTTAACTGAGCAACTTGACCTATATTATGGTCTTAGAGTTGATAACTTTGATTATAGTAACGATACATTAAGACGTGGTACAGAAACGGCTTATGAATACTCTGACACTATGTACAATGGTAACATTGGTTTAATTTATGACCTGTCTGATAATGTTAATATCTATGCTAATTACAGTACCGCAACTAACATCAACGGTGGCGAGTCTGATTTAGGGGCTAGCTGTGGATATGGTGGTGTTTGTGGCACCGAAACTCAAGTACCAGATTCAGATCCTGAACGGGTAGAAAACTTAGAGTTAGGCACAAAATTGATGGCTTTCGATGATAAATTTATGTTCACAGCCTCTATTTTTCAAATTACCAAAAGTGATGTAATGGAAAGTGTTGGTGAAGATGACTATGCTGCGCTTGGCACATTAAATACTGGTAAAAACAAAGTAAAAGGTATTGAGATTGGTTTTGTAGGCAATATCACTGAAGCACTAAGCGTGCAGTTTTCCGCCACCTCAATGGATGCTGAAGTTATTGATTCGATTAATGAAAGCAATATAGGTTTAACCTTAAGTAACTTTGCTGAAGACAGCGTATATTTACAAGTTAGATATGAAATAAATGACGCTTTAGTTATTGGTGGTGATTATGCTTATCAAAGCGAAATGTACGCGGGTCAGCCAGATACAGCAGCCGGTTATGATAGTGAAAATAGTCGTTACAGCATTGTTGTACCTGATTATCAAGTCGTTAACTTATTTGCTAATTACTATGCAACAGATGCATTAACTTTTAGGCTAAACATTGGTAATGCATTCGATGAAACATACTACACAGCCGCGTATCGCAGTGGTGCATTTATGTATTTAGGTAATGCTAATAACACTAAGCTAACTGCTACCTATGAGTTTTAGTAAAGGTCATAATTTATACCAAGGTTTAAGCCTTGGTATAAATCAATTGTTTAGCATTAAATAAAGAAAAAGAGTAAAGCATGATTGTTATTGAAAAAATATTATCGGAAGAAGAAGTAATCCATTATCGTCAGCAACTGTCTGA
>Ga0233426_10001508_pt1 | contig 21175 bp, 20 predicted proteins | sample SI_118_April2016_6_FD_179875 | JGI IMG/M metagenome (GOLD analysis project Ga0233426, IMG submission 179875) | Seawater microbial communities from Saanich Inlet, British Columbia, Canada - SI_118_April2016_10_MG | ecosystem: Environmental > Aquatic > Marine > Inlet | place: Canada: British...
ACAGAGACTAATTAACTGAGACAAACAACTTATATATCGTTAAATTCTATAAGTATACATTCTAGGTAATGAAGCAAAAGCGCTTAACAATGTCGCGATAACTGAATATGACCGCAATGAGCTTAAAGCAGACATCAGATTAGACTGGAAGATAGCTGTTTCAGCTTAAGTTTAATATAAAATTCAGTCTATTAAATTCGGTTGCATTTACGATAACCACTAGGAGTTTCTCCTGTATGTTTTTTAAATGCTAAATTAAAGGTAGAGCGGGAGTTAAAGCCAACAGAATAGGTTATATCTAACAAGCTTTCGTTGGTAGTTTTTAGCCTTTCACAAGCATTTTTAATTCGCCAATAATTAACAAAATCATAAAAGCCCATACCTATTCTTAGGTTAAGCACTTGAGATATCCTGTTTTCAGACACGCCTGTCGTGTCGGATAATTTTCTTAGCGTTAAACTAGGATCTGATTGTAAGTTGTCTTGTTCCATTGCTTTTATAAGCTTGATCTCAATACGGTTCATATCAGCTTCATTTATTTTAGAGCGCGAATACTTAATAGATTCTTGCACTTTAGATTCTTTGATATCCCGAAATTCTTTATCCTGCTTATAAATCACTTTTTGTTTAATAGCCAATGTAGCAAATACAGTGAGCCAAATAAATTCAAAGGCTAAAGATGCAGAACGTGGAATCCAGCGTTCAGAAATTGAGCTTGGTAAAAATAGTTGAATAGTGGAAATAACTAGCACACAACAAAGCAAAATGATCGACCAGCGTAACCATGATAGATCTTTGTTTTCAATATTTGAAAAATAATACTTAATATTACCTAAGTGATTATCTAACAACCGTATTATTAATATCAAATAACAAAGGGAGAATGGTATTACTGCGAATAATGCAAAAGACGGACTAAGAGTAAAAATGCCCAAGTGCTCCAATGTTCCAGTTGGTGCTAACAAACGTTCTAACTTCAACTCTGTGTTTAGAAAGAAATAAGGTAAACAGAAAACAATGGCAACAATAATGCCAGTATAGTGCCAATACCAAGGAATGATTTTATTTAGATGCGGAGTTAATTTCTCTGTATTGATAGGAGCAGTCAGCTGCTTTACATAAAGGTAAAATGAAGGAGCAATACCAAAAAGAAAAGGAATATAAGCATTGGTTAACTCTGGAATAATGCGCCACATTTCACTAAATTCGTACCAATCATCTAGTTGATTAGCCAGATTAAAAAAGTAGAGTAAAACTAAAAATTTCACATGCTGTTGATTTATTCTAGTGAATGATTGAATCAATATAAATATGCTTAGCCCTATAGTTGCGCTGTTTAGGCTAAGGTGAGCTAAAGAAGAGTTAATCATTACAAAAAATAACCTATTATTATTGGTTTAAACTTCCTAACCAGCTTGATCGGACGAATTTGATTTTTAACTCTCTTATTATCATTGCCCCACAGTCAATGATTAAGAGTAAAGCTTGTGTTATCAAATAGTACATTGTGTCAAAAAATTAATATAGCTATATTATGGCTATTCCTACTAACCGGATGCGGTTCATCTGAGCCCAAACTACCCGATTCAGACTCTTTTAATCTGCGTGACTTCAAAGGGAATTGGCATTCTTTGGAATATGGCTATTTTTTAAGTATAAATGATCACGGTATGGTCATGTTTGATATTATTAATAATCTGTGCATTAAAAAACCGATTAGTTCACAAGAAATTGCTTCAGAATTAACGCACTACAAAAAACTAAATGAGACAACAATGGAGGTTTCTCCAATCAAAGGTGCGAGGCGATACACCTTTCAACGTTTGTCTGATGACGCGATTGACAAATGTAAAAAAGTGCTCGACAAATCTCCTATTGCTACCTTTGAAACCTTCGCTAACCTGATGAAGAAACACTACGCTTTTTTTGACCTTTACCATGTCAATTGGGATGTAGTTGTTCAGCAACACCGCACTAACATTAGTCAAGAAACAAGTGATGCCTCTTTGTATAATACCCTCTCGTCAATGTTAGTTGACATCAATGATGCGCACTTGAATTTACAGGCTGAGCTAAAAGGAACAACCGAAATATACCGCAATGGAAACTCTCCCTATTTAAGGCCCGCTTTAGATAAAGCCTTTCAAAATCAAACTCAGTTTGACAATGCTAAAGAATTTAGAGCCAATTGGTATCAAACCTATAAAAATAATATTAAAACTCAACTTCTTCCCCAACAAGACAATAATGATTTTGACGAACTCATTATTTGGGGAAATATTGGTGATATCGGTTACATAAACATACTCAGAATGATAGGTTTTAGCGAGACAGGAGCTACAAAAGACGAGGTTGAACAAGCTAAACTAGCGATGGATCACGTGATGAGTCAGCTAAAAAATAGCAGTGCAATCATTGTTGATGTAACAGCTAACGGAGGTGGAGAAGATGAAGTTAGCCGAATGTTTGCAAGCTACTTTACTGAGCAACCGGTATTGGCTTATAAAAAACAAATCTACAACTCAGATTTACCACAGCAACCTTTCTATATAAAACCAGCCAAGAAGCATCAGTTTTTAGGGCCTACATTTTTAGTGACAAGTGATCACACCGTTAGTGCCGCCGAAATATTTACCCTTGCGATGCGCTCAATGAAAAATGTTATACATATTGGTGAGACTACCCGTGGAGCACTATCTGACATTTTAGACAAGGACCTTCCAAATGGTTGGCGTTTGGGTTTATCTAATGAAATCTATTTTGATGCTACTGGTAAATCATGGGAGTCAAAAGGAATTCCACCTCAAAAACAAATTGATATTTTTAGAGATAAAAATATCAACAATAGCCATATTGAGTCTATGAAATTAATTACCAACTTTGTTGAAAATGCAAAGTGATAAGAGGCGATTCTATATTAATTTAGTCGGCTTTATGACTTATTGCTTTTAAAGAAGTAACTAGCTGGGAAGCTTTATGAAATACTATTAATACATTTTATCCTGTTTCATCATTATTCCAACATAGAGTATAAAATTGTTACGGCTCATTGTTTGCATTGCCATCTAAGAACTACGTCAAATACTAAAAGCCTTCTCAATGGATGGCTTTTATCCAATTGAGGTCATTAAGTTTTTGTTAAATCATGGCCATAACTAGGACCATTCTAAAAAAATTTACCGCTTGTTTGCGGGACTGGTTTAAGCTCATTACAGTCATACAAATATGTTTTTTTCTGAGTTGAGACCGTTCTGGTTACTAGGAGGTACTTGCAGCGTTCAATCATTAATTGCCGCTGTCTAGCGTTAAAGTTAATATTGAGCGAGATTATTCTATTTAACTAACGTATTTACTAACAATGCATATTTATATCTGTGGGGAACGTCCGGTTTAGTATCAAAGCTATCGTTGTCATTTAGTCTCTGAGCACCAGTTTTGTGTCTATTCTGACCTTAAGCGCAGCACACTTTTACAGCATCCAATTGTTTTCTTAATACTGATTTAACAACGTCAAAACGTGCGGGTAGTGTTCTGTTTCTCTTTGTTACCATATATAAGGTTTGCATTACTGGCTTTTTTGGGGAAAATATTTTTAACTTTTGAGGTTCCTGAAAAGTATCTACAGCACTTTTGGGTAACACGGTAAAGCCTAGCCCTTTGGCTACAGGGTGCAATATTTGGCTGATTTGATTAACATAACCTGTAACAGGGATTTCATTAATGCTCAAATGACTAAAACCTGATTCCTGACTTTGAGCGAAATAAATAGATATATAATGTTCGGCGTCAGGGTGATTAATAAGACCTAGCTCTGTTAATAACGTTTCACTATAACTGCTTATTTCAACATTCGCGGGAAGCACTAAACATAGCTGTTCTCTGCCAAGTTCAGTTACATCAAATAGACTGTAACTTGGCAAGTCAGTAATGATACCAAGGTCAACTATTCCCGTTTGTATTTCCTTTAATATCTGATGATTAGGAGCTGCTTTTAATTTAACAACAAGCTGTGGATACTGAACTTGTAAATCTAATAATTTAGGATAAAGCATCAGTGCAAGTGCACCAGAGCAAGCTAAAGTATAATCTCCAGAAAACGGGTCGTCGAACGCCAACTGTTCCATTAGCCCTTGTTCATTTCTAACTAATTGCCCTGCATATTGATAAACCAAATTACCCTGCTCGGTTACTTCGAAACTCTTCTTTTCTCTGCGAATTAAGGAATGACCACATGCTTTTTCAAGTTTACTAATATGTTGGCTTACTCCTGGTTGGGTCATAAATAGCTTTTCAGCGGTTTTAGTAAAATGCCCCATATCTACGAGCGTTACAAACGTATTTAACCATGTAGGGTTTAGCATTATTATTTTCACATAACAATTAATTATTCCTTTCATTATAAATGATAATTTTAACTAATAGTCTATTTTCCTTAAAATAGCTTCACAAAATTGATTAACTGATTAAATAACTAAGTTTAGAGTAAATTATGAAAATGAATCATATTGGTATCATGGTTGGTGATATGGATATAGCAGTAGAGTTTTACACGAAGGTGCTTGGCCTTAGAATTGTAATGGACAATACAAAAATAATTGAAGAGCGCGAAACAGCAATCGGGAGAATGTGCATAGCTGTATTTGGTGATGGTTTCAAAGGCTTTAATATTGCGCATTTAGTCACAACGGATGGTATTGGTGTTGAGCTATTTGAAATGAAAGAATGTTCGGAGCGTCACGACCTTGACTTCTCTCGACTGGGTATTTTCCATTTCTGCCTTCAAACCGATGATTTTGAAACTGTTATGCTAAAAACTGAAGAGTTTGGCGGTAAGGTAAGAATGGATGTTATGCGCTATCACCCAGAAGACGACAGTAAACCAGCTAAAATGGTTTATTTAGAAGACCCGTTTGGCAATTTATTTGAGCTATACTCGCACACATATGAAGAAACTTACGCTTCTGATTATGAATAGGCGAAAGAGTAAAATAAGGGGATTACTCCCCTTATTAGAATATAGGTTTTGTCGGATGAAAAACTGCTATTGCTTAAAACTGCTATGGTGGCTTAATCCACATTCAGGCGTAAAGACTTATCGACAGAATTCATCATCAAAATGCCTATGTTTTATCTATGGATGAACGTCAGCTATTATATCAAACAGGGCATTAGGTTTGCTTGGAAGATAGCTTTCGCTTTGTCCACAATTAAGAAATAACAAAAGTTTATTTGAAATTGATAAACAACCAATAAAAAAGCCCGAATATTGCTATTTGGGCTTTTTTTTAAGTGGTTAGAACTTCATGAGAATAGAGTTAAAAATCTTACATCATGCCGCCCATCCGATAGGTATCCACTTGTTTTTATTGAATTTGTCCGATGAGAAAATAAGTGATACCCAGCCTTATCCCCCTTTCATCTAATGATTAAGCCTAACTGAATGAATTTTAATGAATTTATTGTTTTTTTAGTATTAATAACATTTTGTCAGCTTTCAAAGCAGTGCCAGTTCAGAAGTATATTTTTCCAAATAATTAGTTAGCTTTAGCGACTAGGGCAGGCATAAGTTAGATACTAAAAGCCTTCTCAATGGGTGGCTTTTATCCAAAAGCTGACATTAACTCTACAACAATTAAAGTGTGTCCACGAAATTAGGATAAGATCAAACAGCAGACATTCAGGCCAATTTTTTTATGGGCATAAATAACTTAGTTTGACCTAATATGTTGCGCATAAAACAGTCCTTAATACCGCTTTTGGCTGGCCCACCATAGCCGTCGACACCCACATCGACCGCGTATCAAACCGCACTAAATTTGCCATGGGTAAAAATGTCGTTCAGGTTGAGAAAAAACTCGAAAAAGTAGTACCTGCCGAATTTAAAGTCGACGTTCACCACTGGCTGATTCTTCACGGCCGTTATGTATGTACCGCCCGAAAACCAAAATGTGGCAGCTGTATTATTAAAGATTTATGTGAGTTTAAAGATAAGACTGAGTAAAAATAAATCTGTTAGTAACAACTTACAGAAAAGCTATAAATCAACTCAATAACATCTAAAACTTTAGGAGGCTAATACCTAGACCTCCTAAAATCTTCCTATATAGGGCTATTTAATCACCAAATTGAACACGAATACCAGCGTTGACAGTAAAGCCGTCATTACGTGACCAAATATCTGTCGTCCATCGCCCGCTTGCCTCTTGTGTTGATAATAAAAGTGACTCGTCTTTGGTTTGACGTATATCAAGTAGATTTTCTGCATTTAAGAAGTAACTCACTTTACCAAACGTTATTTGACCAAGTAAGCCTAGATGCCAATAAGCATCACTATGGTTACGATAAGGGTTACCTTCTAAGCGCTGCGTGCCAGTATAATAAGCTTCAAAACCCACTAAATGACTACCGTGCTCTTCCCACATAATCACTGCGCCTGCTGAATGTATCGGTGTTAATGCAAGTGACTCTCGGCCTTTGCCAGTTTCATTTTGCTTAGTTGCGTCGGTGTATAAATAACTGCCTGTTAATTTTAAATCTCGCCAACGATAACGAAATAAAAGCTCTGCTCCCCTAATTTCACTTTGTGCCGAAGCATTGACTAAACGTACTTGTTTATCAGACCTTGTTTCCGTTGGATTAATGACTTCTAACTCAGTGACATTATCAACGTCAGAAGCAAATAAAGTGACACTGGCTTCAATACTATCAATCACATAACTGATGTCGATTGACGCTGTTGTTGCTTGCTCTTCTTCAATATTATCAAGTGGTTCTAGGCGAGATAAACCTACATCTTCAATATCTTCTATAAACGGTGTTGGGGCAAAGAAACCTTCTCCGTAAGAGCCTCGAACAATCCAATTTTCAGGTTTATATAACATAGAAATCCGAGGGTTAAACTGTGTGCCATATTCACTATGCCAATCGGTACGTGCACTAAGTGACATGGAGATATAGTCAGTCGCTTCATAATCAACTTGCGAGAATAATCCCGGGACTTGGTAGCTGTAGTTAAATTCTGAGAAGTCTTCTGAGTCAAAACGGTCTGATTGATAAGCCCCCCCTACAAGCCATGCCATTTTATCGTTATAACCAGAGATACTTGATTCGACTAAATAACTTTCGTGGACATCATTTTCTTCAACTATGCCGTAAAAATGATCGTGCTCTTGGCGCATAAAAGAGCCACGAACATTTAAGTTAAGCACTTCTCCAAGCGGTTGGTCAAAGATAAAGCCACTATCAAGCCTTAGTGAATCTTGGCTTTGAATAAATGGGTTGCCGTCGGGCATTGTTGCGCCCTCTTCTGTGCCACCTTCTCGCTCTTCTTTCATTGATCCAAAGGTAAGGTACAAATTAGCGCCACTTTCACTTTTCCAATAAATACGTGGGCGTATGGTTGCTCGCTGGTATTTAGCCATATCAAGCCAACCGTCATCATCTAAATCTTGCTGTTCTTGCGAGTGTAAGCCTGTGGTTACTGAAGCGCTGGTAGCCTCATTAATCGGAGAAGCAAAGTACGAAGTAATGTCTTGGCCGTTTTTAGATGTGGCATTTAATAGCACTTCGCCTTCAAATTCGTCAGACGGCATGCGAGAAATTAAGTTAATTACTCCGCCAAGTGCTGAACCACCATACAACGATGATGCAGAGCCTTTGATGATCTCAACATTAGCAAGATCTGTCGGTGGTATTTGTAGCAAGCCAATTGATGCAGTTTGGCCACCATATAATGGTAAACCATCACTAAGTAACTGGGTGTATCGACCATACAAACTTTGCAATCGAATATTTGCGCTACCTAAAGCTGGAGAGGTATTTTGTACACGTACGCCGCCTGTTTCGGCAACTAGCATCGAAATATTACCCGGTCTCATTAAAGCTTTCTCCTGAACTTCTTCACCGTTAATAATTTCTGTACGAGTGGCCGATTCAATCAAAATACGGCCAAGGCGTGATGCGGTTACTTGAATTTTTTCAATCTTCTTTTCGTCATGTTCATGATGATGCTCCTCTTCACCTGCATAAGATATACAAGGAGAAAACAGCACAGCGAGTGCTACTTTAGAATATTTGGTCAGCATTTTTTACCTCAAATAATGCTTAAAACTGCGAAATAATCACAATTTTAAAGAATTGTTTATATTTTTTTAATGTGGATGTAACTAGCTTTAAATTGGCTATGAGGTAAAAATTGGCGGCCGATAAAGGGATCTCGCAATGACGAGTGTAGCTTGAGTAGAGAGTAAATTTAGTGGCTCACTGATAACAGCTAGATCAGATATAGGTAGGTTACTATCTAAATAAACCATAGAAGCACAGGCATTTGCCGGGCAAATACACTCGCTTTCGCAACATTCAACGTCACAACAATCATTTTCTGAAGAACTTTCTGCTGGCGAATGTTCGTCATGTTCGGTGCTAGAGGATTGGAGTTGAGTGCTTGTTTGAAGTTCAGAAATACTGTCATGCGATGCCATTAATGAATAAGCCATTGTTTGCCCAACAAAGGCAACTAATAGGATTATCATAAATAACAATTGTGACAATGCTTTAAACATATGTATCTCTAACAAAAATCGCGGCTATTGTAGGTAGTTTTAGGTTATAAGTGAAGAGGTATATAATTATTGCACACTAATTATCTACCTTTATTATCTTTTGGCTGGCCGACAATCGCTGTAGACACTCACATCGACCGTGTTTTCAACCGCACCAAATTCGCTATGGGTAAAAACGTAGTAGAAGTTGAACAAAAGCTGCTAAAAGTTGTGCCCAAAGAATTTAAAGTCGATGTTCATCACTGGTTAATTCTACATGGCCGTTATACTTGCGCTGCCCGAAAGCCAAAATGCGGCGCTTGTATTATTGAAGACCTATGTGAGTTTAAAGATAAAGTTGAATAGTTCTTTTGGACTATAAAGAGGGCGGTTATCACCCCTCCTTCGCGTCACGAAATAGTTAAATAAAAGCAGTGATGGATGCACTCATACGTGATACGTAAAATACCATTACTGTCACTGCCTTAATTACTATTGCAGTTATTACTTGTTATTACTCTCTTGCTTTTTACGTTTCCAAGGATCCATAGGTTGAGTAAAGTATCTCCACAGAACGTACTTCCATGGAATCACAATAATGATTAAACAAATGCCAATCATCGATCCTTTTACGCTTACGACGGCTGGAATCTGCTCACCTGCCAACCATGGTGGTAGTGCGACGACAGCCAGCCAGACTGCTTTCCAAGTAATTTCATAGATCATAATAGGTAGAAACGCTAAAGGACGAAAGAAGCCTCCAATTGCAAATACAGCAAGTGCGAATAACATCGAATGCCCAAGTCCTCTCCAAGGAGTCCATTGTGAAGCGCCCTCTAGAATATAAATCAATTGATTTTTACCCAGAACTAACACCATTGCAGCAAAAAATAGTCGAAGCCCCCATATTTTCCACAGCGGTACTAGTGGAGCGCCATTTTGTATTGAATTAGATTCATTATCTATACTTGAATTATTGCCTTCGTTATCTATGACAGGTTTACTTTGCATAACCATACCTTGTTTTGTAAATTTAGTCTCAATAATCCCACACGTTAGGGTTTAAGGAGCATCGAATTTGAAAATCGATACACGAAATAACAACAAATAAGTAAATTATTAAAACAGAGCGGAATTAATGTAAAATGACTATTGCAACATAACAGAGGATAAAAGTTGGAATCGTTAAAAGTCGCGCAATTATTTATTGTTTTGCTAAGTCTACTATTAGCTATCACTCATTATCGTCTTCGAGAAAAGCATGTTTTGCATTTGGCGTTCGCAGTTTTTTGTGCATCTTCGTCTATGCATATTGCTTATAAATTGACTGGCAGCTATTGGGCGCCCTATCACCACTTGATTTGTACGCTGGGATTTGCCACTTGTAGTGGATATTGGCTATTTGCTCGTGCATTTTTCCGTAAAGCCAACCCTATCAATCATCATCACCTGCTTTTCGTTGGCTTACTGGGTGCATGCCTGATATTACGACATCTTTTACGCTTTTCTGAAAAAATGTGGCTAGAAAATACTGACTGGATCCTTACGTTAACAACCGTTTTATCTGAAGCTATTGCAATATTATCTTCTGGCATGCTTATTCTTGCGTTTTGGGAAGGTTACCGAGTGTTGCAGAGTTCAACAGCAACACAACGTAAAATATCCACTATTTACTTATCTTCACTCATTATTTGTATTGTCAGTGTCATGTTAATTGCATCTGCACTTCCAAGAGACTTATTAGCTGGTGCAGGTCGAGATTGGTTGGTGGTTTTCGCTTATATATTGATATTAACTAGCACACATGGGCTGATTCGATTTCGCCAGCAGCAAATTAACCAAAAAGAAACAAATTCGGATTCAACCATTCAGGAAGAAAGCATACTCGCTCAACAAATCCATACACTATTAGTTGAGGAAAAACGCTTCTTGGAATCAAGTTTGCGTGTTGCCGATATTGCTCGTGAGTTAGACGTTCCTGAGTATCGTATCCACGCTATTATGCTCAATCATTTCAATGCCAAAAATTTTAATCACTACGTTAACCAAATGCGAGTTGAATACGCTAAAACTATATTAAGTGCTCCTGATAAATGTGACTGGCCAGTACTTGTTGTTGGAATTGAAAGTGGTTTTGCTTCGGCCGCCCCTTTTTCACGGGCGTTTAAGGAGTTTTCTGGTTGCACACCCGGACAGTACCGCAAGGAAAAGTTGGCAACGTAAAATCGAAAATTATTGGATGAAAAATGAGAAATAAACCATGCTGATGCGAAAACAAATAAATCCCGTTGAATTGCCAACTTTATTTCGTCAGAGACAACGTACTTCCAAGAATTTCCCGCAATCTCCTTAGTATATCTCCGAGAAAATTATAGATAAAAGCAATGCCTTCATCATAATTTTGTTCACTCAAAATAGTCATATGATTCATCTAGCTTTATTATCTTTTGGTTGGCCGACAATAGCGGTAGACACTCACATTGATCGCGTATCTAATCGTACCAAATTTGCACCGGGTAAGAACGTCAAAGAAGTAGAAGAAAAGCTACTTAAAGTGGTACCTAAAGAATTCAAAGTAGATGTTCACCATTGGTTAATTCTTCATGGCCGTTATATCTGCACCGCTCGTAAACCTAAATGTGGTGCGTGCATTATTGAAGATTTGTGTGAGTTTAAAGAAAAAAATGAATAATTGTTGTTCTTCGGTCATTTCTGATGGATTGTTTGGCATTATGCCAAAATATTGGTGTTTTCTTATAAAAAATAAGAAACAGTAGTGTCATAAAAATAGTAGTTTAACTGCCTTTATTACAAATTCAGGATGTTTGATAAGACATCTATTAACCATAAAGAGATTATTTGTTTCTAGTTTTTCTATGAATATCATTTAGCCTCAAATTAAAAAGACAAACCCTCACCGTTGTAACTGTGAGGATTCATCAAAGTATTAACTGCTTTGAAAACGTATATTAAATCAAGGTGATAGTTCCCTTAAAGCATTAATCAATAATTATTGGTTCATATGCTTCATATTCACCCGTATACCAATATTTAATGATTTTTTCTGCTGGCTTTCCTCGAATAGATTGCGACATATTGGGAAAACCTTCGACGGTATTAGTAGTAGTAGGCAGTTGATTTTCATTAGGTATTAACGTGTCTGATAACCAATATCCCGTCGCAGTGGTTGTCCCTAATGTATCAAAATAAGGCTGGTTATCAGCTGCTCGCATTAATCCTTCAGTAAAAAGTGCTTGTGCAGAAAAATCGGTTTTCACTTCATATTGAATACAATCTGTTGTAAAACCATTAATAACTCCTGCAGTACAGAACCCATCTTCAATCCAGCCTGTTGTTAAAAAGGAGGCATGACTTTGACCAAAAAAGTTAAAAATAACTTTAGGGATGGTCTCACTTGAATTGTACCAACAAGGTTGCCCATCTAAACAACGCCATTGCTTATGCGTATTTTCAATAAACGCAGTGGCTCGTTCTTCTATTAGATCAACAGTAGCTGTTGCTACTTCATCATCCGTTAGTAGATGACCGAAAGGGAGTATCATCCCATCAACTTTATCAAATACGCGTTTATCGTTCCATTGCGGTCCATCTCCTACGTAAACTTTACCGGTAAACCTTTCTTTGATCTGATCAATGATGCCACCCATTCTTTCCATGTAATAATCTTTAAGTTCATCCGTTTCTTCCTGTGTATTATGTTCATCTATACCACAATGAAAACATATCCACATCGCACTCCAGTCTGCTGAAATAGCCCCTACGCCAAGCGCTTCTAGACGTTCTGCTTCCCAAAGCATATGTGTTTCATGGGCATCCATAATTTTCTTTAATAAGGGCATGTCAACTTCAACATAGCCATTAAATGGGAACAAAGCTTCTTGTTTGGTATCAAGCGCTAAGAACTGCCAAATATAGTGAAGTTCCAAGCCTAACTTTTCACCCTCTTCAACAATGTATTCAATCACCCAATCGGCTAAATGCTTGGTATAAGGAGCCAACAACCAAGCATCGGCTTGCGCGTCTTGCCAATAACCAAAGTTATATATTGATACCGTATTTACACCGTGATCTTTGAGCCGTTTTAATGTCGTTCTATACATTAATTTAATGTATTCAGTTTCAGTACAATCTTGGATCCAGCTTGCCCCTTGGTTTTTATAATTATTATAAATCCACTTAACGCCATAATCCTTAAGGCCGACTCCTTTATAGTTTTCTTCATTCAAAGTGTTTTGTGGCATGGGTATTTCATAATCACCTAAATAAGACTCATAAATTTCTGCACTATGAGGGTTTACACAAGATCCTTCTGAATTATCACTGTTAACAGTTACGAATACAGTTGAAGACGCCGTTCCACAGGTCAGTGTAAAACTTTGCTCGCCGAATTCATTCATCACAATAGATTCAGTGCCAGAAGTTGATTTGTCGCCCGACCAAGCGCCAGAGGCTGAACAAGATGAAGCGTCAGTACTCGACCAGGTTATTGTTGTAGATTCATCTACCATCACTGTTGTTGGGTTGGCTGAAATAGATGCTGTGGCTGGAGTAGTGGTATTTCCAACGCCACCACTAGAACTGTTAGAATCAGAGCCTCCGCCGCCACCGCATGCTGATAACGCTAACGAAAAAGTGAGTACGAGTGAAGATTTAATGATGTTAGACATTTATACCTCTTTTTTAGGTAGAATGATCCACATAGGTGTGATTAAAATATGTCCGTATACTTTGTAACCCCACGACCGTATGTAAAACACTTAGGTTGGTAGCTTTGCGTCCATTAACTTTGGCTAATGGTTGCCCTTAAAAACATGTTGGATAGTGTAATCTAGATGTTTGTTATTTTTTTGTGAGCATTCAGAAGCTATCTTAGTTCAGTTAATCCGCTCACACAATCCGCTTCAATAATATAATTTGGTTCATGCCTTGGGATAAAAGTGCTGCTGCACAAGGAGGTCAAGAAACACATTATAAAGCCTTTATCGCTGCTTTAATGGCAAGGCAGCCATCAAAGTTATTTTATCGATTAATAGCAAGGCTTACGATTAGTAAAAATTAGACTCTAATAAATCATCTACCATCCTTATATTTTGGCTGGCCTATCATTGCTGTTGAGTTTAAAGTAGCTGTTCATCACCGTATTATTCTTCATGGCCGTTATACCTGTGTAGCGAGAAAACCACGCTGAAGTGCTTGTATTATCAAATGTCTATGTGAACTTAAAGATCATATTGAATAGGCAAGTTTGCTTAGCTCGTATATTCTATATTTTAAACCGCTTAGCGACTTTTAGCAGCTCTACCGACATATTACCTGCTTGCTGCATGGCTTTATCAGTTTCCTTTGCACCTTGAGAATTTTGCTCACCCATGTGGGAAATCTCATTTGCATTTTTAGCCACTTCTCCAGATGCTTCAATTTGTTGCTGTGCCGCATTAGCAATTTCGTTACTCATTGAGTTTATATCTCTGACAGCGCCAACAATTAGGTCTATTTCATCTGTTGCGGTTTGTGTTTGCTTCACTACGCCCTGTGATTGCTCACAACTTTGGTTCATGACTGCAACGGCTCGTTTAGAGCCTACTTGTAGTTTTTCAATAATGGCTTTAATAGATTCGGTTGATTCTTGTGTGCGGCCAGCAAGTGTTAGAACTTCATCCGCCACTACAGCAAAACCGCGACCTTGTTCGCCAGCACGAGCGGCTTCAATAGCAGCATTAAGCGCTAATAGGTTTGTTTGATCTGCAATGCTGCTAATGACTTCTAGCACGGTATTAATATTATCGCTATCTTGCTCGACGTCACTAATAACTTGAGTTGCTTCATCAATTCGTTTTGCTAATAAAATGATATCATCTGTTGCAACCTGCAAAACCTGTTGACTATCAGTCGCCTGCTCATGCGCTTTCTTAGCTAACTGAGTGGCTGTTTGAGTATTGTTAGCAATTTCCATTGCGTTGTCATTTCGGTTGCAGCTGCTGCGACCTGCTCTGTTTGTGCTTGCTGTGCTAACATATTTGAACTGGTTTGACTTACAGTCACTAAAACTTGTTCAACATTGGTGTTTAACTGCTCGGCAGAGCTTTGAATCGCATGTGCAATTTGCTTAATTTCATCGCGCATCTTGTTAATGCTTTTATTAATTTCTTCGCGGCCTTCAATTTCAACGGTTAAATCACCATCGGCGATGCTTTGTAATCGACTGGCAATCAACAGCATACGTTCACGAGTAGCAGAGGATATTAGCCAGCTAAGAAAAATGACCAAAACGATAGCCACTATCACGACGACTATCTGTGTGACTTCAGCACTCTTTTCATGCTGTAACGCTAATAGTGCTGCTTGTTCAGTAAAGTCCTCAATTTTAATCAATAACGTCTCTAATGCTAAGTCTAGTTTATCTTCCTCTTCCGCAATTTTTTCAGCTTCTATTTCAGCTTCGTGCAACTTACCTTGGCTAAGTAATTGAAAAACCTCTTCACCGTGGTCGTTATAAGCTTTGTGATCCTGTCCTATTTTTTTCAGAGCCGATGAAATTTTTCGAAACTCAATATCAACGGATTCATCATGCTCTTTATTCAATATTTGATTAATGAAGATAAGAGCGCCTTCAATTTCTTTGTCTACTTGATTAGACAGCGTGCCAAACTTGGCCACTTCTTTTTTCAATAATGGGACGACTTGAGGATCTCGGTCTTTAATTTCGCCATAACGCACGGCGCGTTCAAAATGAATAGCTTGCTCAAGTTGATGGGTGGTTATTTTTGTCAGTATTTTGGTAAGAGGAATATCTTGCTTGGCAATGGTGTCCAATTCTTTACCTATACTCCAGAGTGATTTTAAGCCCGTAATCGATGACACAAACAATATTACTAACATCGTGCCTGCCAAAATCATAAACCGATCACGAATAGATAATTGTGAAATAAACTTCTTCATTGATTAAACTTAAGCCCCAAATCATTTTAATTGAATGATTTTAATATTTTTTAATTAATTTCAGTATAGAGTGTAATCAGTATAAAGGGAGTTTTTTTGCTTCTCGATATTAATGAGAACAGATCACACATTAGTGTCTAGCAAAACAAAATCAGAACAAATTACTTAATGGCAGCAATGAGCTTTTAACAGAAATATGATAATCACTTTTATCAAATACGACTCAAGAACAGCCCCTTATAATCTTTTATTGAAAAATGCTTTTCAAAATTATTGCCTTGAGAGTAAACAAACTATATTTTGTATACTATTCGCATAGTTAATAAATGAATTAACAGGAAATTAAACAGACTGTGGTGAACTGATTTTTGTATCTAACTCAGTCTTAAATTGCCATTTATATATGACTCAACCAACTTACACTGTAGAACTGACAAATAACATCGTTGTGGTAAAGATTTCAGGAGACTGGAATATACAAGCTGACTTAGGTTATTTAACCTTACTTGACGAAACAATCTCAAGAGTACGAAATGAGAACTGGGCCTTATTTGCTGATCTTCGTGGCTGGCAAGTTTCTGAGGAAGTTTTAAACCTTAAACATAATCTGACTATCAAGTTAGCGAGAAAGAATCAGCAAGCCGAATGCTGGTTAGTGGATAATATGGACCAAGGCATACACATACAACATCATATCGAGAGCCAAAACGTTCCTTTGTATAAATGTTTAAGCAGACAAGATGCTGAAGATTGGCTAATGCAGAACGGGTTCTATCTTTAAAGAAATTTAAATTCGTTCAATCAGTCAGTATCAATGAGTTCAGAGTCGTTATATTCATTAACCACAGACTCTAAGGTATCGTCTTCTATGAGCGAATAAAAACAGTGAGAAGCCTAATGTTAAATGCTCTCTGTGGTACAAAAATGGCTGTTCACTCTATAAAACCTTAGTGTCCCCTCGCCAAAGCCAGCGCTTATCTTATTAATTCCAGCATCGTTTTCTAGTAATACGAAAATGCCATTTGAACTCACACTTTGTATAAGTTCAGATGGCAGAAGTTAAAAACCTATTGTTAGACTACAATATTATTTATAACAAACCTAAACGCCCCCTAGTCAGCTAGTTTTTGCATAAGATAAGTGTGCTGAAGCGCTAACCTTTTTGCTGTTTCCTTTAAATTAGCTGCTGCACTGTGACCACCGTCAATATTCTCATAATACAAGAATTCATGACCCTGATCTTCCATACGTTTAGCGACTTTACGTGCATGCGCAGGGTGTACTCTGTCATCTTTTGTGGACGTGACAAAAAACACTTCTGGATAGTCACTTGCAGGGTCGACGTTATGGTAAGGCGAAATTTGGCGCAAAAAGGCTCCTTCAACAGCATCCTCAGGATTACCGTACTCACCCATCCATGACGCTCCTGATAACATTTTGTGATAGCGCATCATATCGAGTAAAGGTACTGCACAAATAACTGCGTTAAATAAGTCAGGGCGTTGAGTAAACATTACTCCCATAAGTAAACCACCATTAGAGCCACCTTCGATACCTAGGTGCTTAGGACTAGTGATGCCTTTTTCAATTAAGCTTTCAGCCACAGCAATAAAGTCATCATAAATGCGCTGACGTTCGGTCTTAAGCCCTGCTTGGTGCCACTTAGGTCCGTATTCCCCACCTCCACGAATATTCGCTAGCACATAAACACCGCCATTTTCTAACCAGAGTTTTCCTCTGAGCGCTGAATAACTGGGGTTAATAGAAACTTCGAAACCGCCATACCCATAAAGTAATGTTGGATTGCTAGCGTCCATAGCTATATTTTTATTTCGTACAACAAAATACGGAACTTGAGTACCGTCTGAACTAGTAGTAAAAAACTGTTCAGATATCATTGTGCTCGCATCAAACCAAGCTGGCAGTCCTTTGGCTTTCGCCTTTTCGCCACTTGCCGTATTGTATGTCCAAAGAGTATCTGGCTTTAAAAAGCTCTCTGAGCTAATAAACGCAACATCTTCTTTATCATTAGTTGAACCTATCGATACCGTGCCATTAGTTGGAAAGTCTAGCTTTTCAGAGCTCCATTGACCATCAACAAAATCAAATGCAAATGCGGCGCTCGTAACGTCTTCAGATATTGAAAGTAGCAGTTTGCTTTTAGTAGTCCCTACATTGTTAAGCGATGATTTTTCATTTGGGCTAAACACTATAGTAACGGTCTCAATGCTGCCGTCTTGCATGAAGTCATTAATATCGAAACTAACTAAATCACCAGTTTTAAACTCACGCCAGTCCTCATTTAGCTGTATGAGCATTTGGTCTTTGAATAAGCCGTATATATTTTTCTTTTTAGGAAGAGGCATGGAAACTGGTGCTTGCGGTTGACCATCTTTCACGGGTATCCATTCGTAAATAGAATCGTAAAAGGTAAGAGAGCGAGCATTCATTATTTCTCGCGAACCATCAGCCAATTCAATCACACTGCCCCAGTAGCCAACATCTTGTTGCTCACCTTGACCAATCTCTTTCGCTTCTGACAAAGATGTGCCGCGTTTCCAAAGTTTAGCAATCATTGGATAGCCGCTATCAGTCATAGTGTTATCACCAAAATCAACACCTATTACAGCGTGATTTTCATCAAGCCATGACATTGTGCCTTTGGATTCTTCAGTTATAAATCCATCCTTTACCCAGCTCTTACTTGCCGTATTAAATTCACGGCGCACAACGGCGTCTTTTCCGCCATCAGACAAATTGACAATACAATGCTTATAATCGGGGCCAAGGCAGCTATTGCCTTTATAAACCCAATTCTTGTTTTCATCTTTAGCGAGCTTGTCAAAATCTAGTACCGTTTCCCATTTGGTATTTTCTGACAAATAGCTTTCGAGTGAACTCTTACGCCATACACCGCGAACATGAGTTTCGTCTTGCCAAAAATTATGTACCTCACCTCCTCGGTAAGACACATAGGGAATTTTATCTTTAGAGTTAAGGATTTCTAATGCTTCTGCCTGCATCGTGTTAAAACGTGGATCTGACATGAGTTTATCTAAACTACGAGTATTCCACTTATTTACGTCTTCAAGCGCTTTTTTACCCAATACTTCTTCAAGGTAAAGATGATCATTGTCAGTTTGGCCGGGCGTTTGGTACTCAATATTTTTGTAGTTCACTTTGCTTAAACTCTCTTGTGGTGATGATTCTGCTGTCGCTTCTTCATGTTGCACTTGGTTTTTATCGGTAGAACATGCTGAAAGTCCTGCGATAGATAAGCTTAGTGCTAGCCCTAACGTCGTAACTTTTGTTATTGAAACTGACATCTAATAGTCCTTAATTTGATGATTTTTATTTTTATTTTTATTTTTATTTTTATTTTTAGGAGTCCCAGTTTAGTTTGAACTTATCAAAGGTTCAAGAGACTGATGATTTGTTTCTTTACAGAAAGGTTAGGCTGGTGGTTTCTAGTGGTAATGTTCGATAATACAAGATGAAAAGCAGGTATCATTTTTGATGTTTTTCAACGTCAGCTTTAACGCAAATACAACGCGGAAAAGGCAGACCTATTTCGCTTTTAGTGACATAGTAGATGTAAAGCCAAATACCCACCTTTCTTAAACTTTGGCCGACTATAGCTGTGGACTCACATCGACCGCGTTTCAAACCGCACCATGTTTGCCATGGGTAAAATGTGCTAGAAGTTGAACAAAGCTCAAAACATCCCTTAACTTTTAGGGTTCTTAACTTTATTTTTAGGCGGCAACTAATTAAGGTAGAACGGCCTAAAGTGTCATAGAGAAGTCATAAAAACGAATAGTGAAATGTCCGTTTTCATATCAAAGCATTAGGTTTGCTTGGAAGATAGCTTTCGCTTTGTCCACAATTAAGAAATAACAAAAGTTTATTGGAAATTGATAAACAACCAATAAAAAAGCCTGAATATCACTATTCAGGCTTTCGTTTAAATGGTTAGAGCTACAGTTATAGATTTAAAATCTACTACATCATGCCGCCCACCCATAGCGGTCATTAATTGTTTGTTAAGTCTTATGACAACTGCTAGCAATAGCTGACATTTGGTGTTCGTGGTGTTTTCAGACAATAGACAGTTAAAGGCAGGTAGTTTTTGATTGTGAGGTAACTCAACTATATGAACAATCGTTTAAAAGGCAACAATCACCCCACAAGCTTTTAATTCTTAGTATGTTAGCCAAGTTTTAATTTTTTGATGTAATTTATTTATGTTTATTGGCTTTGTTAAAAAATCATTCATGCCTGCATTTAAACATTTTTCTTTATCTCCTTTCATCGCATTAGCCGTCAAAGCAATAATCACTATGTTTTTATCTATATCCCCAGCTTGACCTTTTCTTATAGCTTTGGTGGTTTCATATCCATCCATTTCAGGCATCTGACAATCCATTAGAATTAAATCATAAGGGGCTGAATTTAGTTTTTCTATCGCCTTAATTCCATTATCTACAATGTCAGCTTTCAACTTTAATTTTGTGAGTATTTTTGTGGCTACTATTTGATTTATCTTGTTGTCTTCTACCAACAATATTTTCTTGAATGATAAGTCAATATCTTCAATAAGCGCGTTATTAATTTCAGCTTCAATAACATCATGCTTAGGTTTACTATAAATTAAGTTAAAGGAGAAACAGGAACCTTCGTTTAAGGCGCTATTTAACTTTACATCTCCTCCCATAAGGTTACATAAATGTTTAACAATTGATAAACCTAATCCTGTACCACCATATTTACGCGTTGTTGATTCATCGGCCTGAGTAAATGGGTCGAAAATATGCGTCTGCTGCTCGTCAGAAATCCCTACTCCATTGTCAACTACGCTACATTTAAAACTCAGTTGTTCTTTGTTTAACTCAACAAGTGCAATTTCAAGAGTAATATCACCTTATTTGGTAAATTTAATCGCATTACTAATAAGGTTTATTAGTATTTGTTTAAGCCTAGTAGGATCGCCTATTACAGTCTTTTGTGATAGCGATATTGATTTAATTTTTAGGGCTAAAGACTTATTTTCGGCCGCAACACTCATTACCTTTAATACTTCGTTAATTATATCCGTAATATTAAAATGATTACTTTCGATTTCAAACTTTCCCGATTCAATTTTAGAATAGTCTAAAATTTCATTGATTAAAGTCAATAAAGATTCAGACCTAGAATTTGCTAGGCTAATATATTCTACTTGTTCATCAGTTAATTGGGTATCTGACAGTAGCCGAAGCATACCTACCACACCATTCATAGGTGTTCTAATCTCATGACTCATATTCGCTAAAAACATACTTTTTGTTTGAGTTGCTTTTTCAGCCTCTTTTTGTGATATTGCAAGTTGTTCATTCAATTGTTGTGATTGTATTAATAAGGCATTGGTTTGCTTGTTTTTCAGATGAAATATACTTGCCGATTCCATTAAATGACCAATTTCATCTGTTCGATTAATATCAAAGCTCTCATTAATTTCTTGATTTGATGAGAGTACATTAAATATTTTTGTGATTTTTTCTATTGGAAATATAAGTTTTTTCAGTATATATAAAGTTACCTGATTACCCACAATAAACAGCTACGCTTTCCGATAAGTAGTCTATATTTAATATAAGCGTTAATTGAGGTGGTGAGTCATGAGTAAAAATCAGGTT
>Ga0233426_10001510_pt1 | contig 21118 bp, 11 predicted proteins | sample SI_118_April2016_6_FD_179875 | JGI IMG/M metagenome (GOLD analysis project Ga0233426, IMG submission 179875) | Seawater microbial communities from Saanich Inlet, British Columbia, Canada - SI_118_April2016_10_MG | ecosystem: Environmental > Aquatic > Marine > Inlet | place: Canada: British...
AAAAAGCCTTCAATAGCTTCAAATTTATGAATTACTACACTTTAAAAACTAACTCTTTACTTACTACTTACTACTTACTACTTACTACTTACTACTTTCTACTTTCTACTTACTACTTACTACTTACTACTTACTACTTTCTACTTTCTACTTACTACTTACTACTTACTACTTACTATTTACTACTTACTACACTTACTACTTACTACTTACTACTTACTACACTTATTACACTTATTACACTTACTACTTACTACTTTCTACTTACTACTTTCTACTTACTACTTTCTACTTACTACTTACTACTACTTCAATTTTTTACAGCTAGCTGCTACTTCTAATTTCTGCTACTAGTTTCTACTGTTTAAACCTGTTAATGTATCCAAATACTTATTCAGCTTAGAATTAAAACTGAATTCAATTAGTTCTAATAATTCTTTTTTCCTGCAGAATTATCCCATTCTTTATTTAATTTCTGCCACATTCCACCGTAGCAAGCAATCACCTCATTAACTTTACCGCTTTTTGAGACGGCATTGAAGATGATCTATACGACTGCGTTTTTGCTAACGCTGAAATCGCCTCTAGTTTTTTTATATATAAGCTCTGTATGAACCAACCGGCTCATAATTTCTGAAAAGTCTGATTAAGTCAGCTTATTAAATTAAGATTATGTTTTACTGCCGGAACGTTGTTTAAAAGTAAAACTCGTAGTTTAATATTCTTATATTTCACATTAACAACCGTAACCGTATTTATTATTCTTCTGTTTTATGCCTTTATAATTATCAATTACAGCCTGGTAAAAATAACATTTGTGTCATTTCCACAAAAGCTGTATTTCATGAACTTTTAATTGTCTGAAATAATATAATTCTTCTACAGTAATAGCGAAAATCATGTAAGATTAATTATCTTTTTACAATTTCACCTCATCTATACTCAAGAAACAGAACACAGCTTTTTCCATGTTCTCTGTCTTAAATATTTACAAAACATTAATTATCAACTTTAATTTTTCACTCCTAAACTTCAGCTTAATCTGTATTTATAACGGGACAAAATGCGTTTGCACAATGTCCCGTCTTAAAAAATAATTGATAATCAGAAATAATTATTGCAACAGCTTTAAAATGCTTGTTGGCGTTTGATTTGCCTGAGCCAACATTGCAGTACTCGAATCCATCATGATATTGTGACGAGTAAAACTAGCCATTTCCTCTGCCATATCCGCATCTCTAATGACTGATTGAGAACTCGTCACTTGTTCATGCGCATTTCTCAGAAAGTTAAGGTTGCTCTCCAGGGTATTCTTTTGGAATGCCCCCATGTAGCCACGATTGGCTGCTACATCATTAATTGCTTTATCAATTATATCGAGGGAATCTCTGGCACCTGCTCCAGTCATTAAATTTATATCTGCAAATGAACTGAATCCTGAATCATTATCTACTCCAGATCCCAAATTTTGCGCTCTTGAGCTTTTAAAAGAGACGCTAGTAGTTTGGTTTGAATTTGATCCAATATGGAACTTAAGTGAGTTTTGAGTGAAAGTTAGAGATCCAGCCCTCTGTCCTGCGGGTGGTGCATTCATCCCTTTATAGCGAATTGCAATTCCTTCCGCCTTACTTCCAACTCCACCAGTTCCTGTCAGAACCTGCCCTCTCCCAAGAGCTGCTTCTTTGGCTATCTCACCGGCTACATCAAGTCCATTTTTAACTCTTTCAGAAACATTAGCTACACTTGAAAGCAAACCACCAGTGTTGCTTGAAACCTGGAAAAAAGGTTCACTTCCGTATTTTGTATGTCTTAATGTCAATGTTTGTGGGGCATTTCTACTAGCTGAATCCCCATTCGGAGTAACAAGTTCAACGTTGACTCCTGACTCTTTCATAGCATTAGAAAGCTGATTCATGGTCTGCTCAATATTAGTTCCAGCAGTAGTCCGGAAATTTACTTTACGACCGCTCTCAGTAATTGTAATTTGTTCCTCTGCATCAATTATTTGCTGAGTCAAAGCAACAGTTCCAGTATGGGTTGATCTAGTTGCGGCCTGCTTTATATCGATGTCGTAGCCGTAAACACCAGAACTTCTACCAGTTACACCTGCATTAACAAACGATAAGTTTTTACCTGTTGTGACACCGTTTCCAGCACCGCTTCCATCAAGCAAAAACTTGTTTCCATATTGAGTGTTTTTCGAAATTCGGTCAATTGATGACACTATTTGATCAAACTCCTGTTGATCAGCCTGGAGCATCATTTCATCGTTAGCTGCTTCGTTAGCCGCGTGAATTGCCAATTGACGTGCCCTTACTAATGAAAGACTTACCTCATCAAGAGCGGCTTCTCCAGTCTGCATAAGAGATATTGCCATTTCAGAGTTGTCTATTGCCTGCTTAACCCCTGCAGTTTGAGCACGCAAAAGTTCAGATATCTGCAACTGTGCCGGAGCATCAGCACCACGGTTAATTTTTAATCCTGATGATAATTTTTCTAATGTCTTCCCTTGCATTTTTTGGTTATTTATTAAATTGCGATGTGCATTTATAGCATTCGCATTTGTATTGATTCTCATAACATTCTCCTAAGTATGAATTATGTAACTGACAGCATTCCAAAGTATTAAAGGGATTAATCCCTTCACGCATCCCTGCACATGGATTTACATGTCATTGACCCAATCCGGAAATAATTATCGAATCCTGACTAATAGAACAATTCGTCCTGGAATAATTCTTATCAGCCAGAAAGAGCCATTTTACAATTTGAATATAACACCGCACCAGAGCTTCATTGCTTCCGGTAGTGGAAAATTATTAGACTTCTGCCCAGAGAATAACCCACTTAGAGTGAATACTCTGATTCAAGTCTTCGATTATTAGATTCCGTTCTTGCGTCTTGATTTTTACAAGCCTGAGCCTGCCTCTCAAAGACGGTTTCATCCATGAAACTTTGTCGGGCACTCCACCCTGCTGTAATTTATCTATGGCCTAGTGGTTCAGTTCCCGAATGGAATTGATCAACCTCCCATAGATAAAAAACACTCCTGGTTTCCGTTCCAGGATTCTCGATCAGCAACATAAATCTTGCTGAGCAAATTTTTCAAATAACGTTAAAATCGTCATCCTGAGCGCAGTCGGCTGTACCGGCTGCGCTCACAATAACGGTTCTTTCAATCGCTTACCGTCAAATAGTGAAGTGCTTTTCGCTGAATTCTTCCATGAGTCCAACGAAATGCTACGTCATCATCAAATCCGCTTGGGGATCAAGCGAATACGAAACAGATCCAACTAACCATTTATTAATTTCATAACGGCCGTTGGAGTCTGATTTGCTTGCGCCAGCATCGCTGTGCTGGACTGGACCAATATCTGATTACGGGCAAAGGCCGACATTTCCTCAGCCATATCCGCATCACGAATTATTGATTCCGCATTTGTTACATTTTCATGTGCATTCCTTAAGTAATTGAGATTACTTTCTAAATCATTTTTCTGAAAAGCACCCATTTTTCCTCTAAATTTTGTAATTTCATCAATTGCCTGATCAATGATTAAAATAGAATCCTGAGACCGCTCTGCATCAGTAAATTCAACATCATTCAATGATCTAAAACCTGATTCATTGGTCACTCCGCTACCTAATTTTTTGCTACTAACACTTCTTAATGAAAAGCTTGTTGACTGCTCTACATTTGGTCCAACATGAAAAACCAGTGAGTTTTGAGAAAGTGTTACAGAACCAGCAATTTTACCTGGCGGTGGAGCATTTTCTCCGGTATATCTAATCTTAAGACCAGAAACCTTCGATGGAATGCTGCCTGTCAGATACTGTCCTCTCCCTATTCCAAGCTCTCCTCCAATAAAACCGGCCACATCATCACCGTTTTTTATTTTGACCGAAACATCTGCTTGAGCAGACAAGACTCCAGACGTACTGCTGGCAACCTGAAAAAAATGTTCGCTGCCAAACTCATTATGCTTAAAACTCAAAAACTGCGGTGCATCTGGAGTTGCAGCGCTTCCTGGCATCCTTACCATCAATATATCCATTCCAGAGTTAATGACTGCTTTTTCCAGACGATTCATCGTAGTTTCTACGCTTTCCCCTGCAATCGTTTCAAAGTTCAATGTTTTCCCACCTTCTGAAAAAGTCAATTGTTCCCCTGCATCTATAAGTGCCTGGTTTAAGAATACAGATCCTTTCACAGTAGCTTGCGTGGCTGACGTTTTAATTTCTACAGCATAGCCACCCACCGGTGACGAATTCGTATTTTCAGTTGCACTGACAAATTCCAGATTATCTCCGGCTGCAACTCCATTTGCCCCCATACTGCCATCCAAAATAGCTTTTTTGCCGTAATTCGAAATCTTCGCTATTCGGTCAATTGTGCGCAAAGAGTCTTCTAATTCTTGTTGATTGGCAGCCAGCATGGATTCATCGTTCACAGCTTCATTCGCAGAACTAATCGCAAGTTGCCTTATATTAATTAGAGAACGGTTAACTTCTTCCAAAGCACCTTCAGCAGTTTGCAGCATTGTAATTCCAGTTTCAGAGTTGTCTATGGCCTGTCGAAGTCCCGCTATCTGTGCCCTCATCCTTTCTGAGATGATTAAGCCTGCAGGAGAATCGGCACCGCGATTGATTTTCAATCCGGACGAAAGCCGTTCTAAATTTTTATTTTGAACCTCAGTATTATTCATTAGATTCCTGTGCGAATTCATCGCAGCAATATTATGATTGATCCGTAAAGGCATAAATCCCCTTTTTTGATTTGATTGAAAAACGTATATAATAAAACGACCAGATCTTTACCATCCTGGCTTAGATTCAGTCGAGTTGCCGTTACATTACGGCTCTTTCCAAAAGTTCCCACACTCTCGGAAATATAATCACTTCCTTATCTTTTTTTATACTCAAGAAAAGAAGTAATTCTTAATTATTCAAACTTATTAATTTAATAAAAATATTATTTTAATTACATAATTGAATAATATTAAAGAGACTCTCATTAAATTTTTAATAAGAATTTGAAACTCACATTCCGCTTCTGCAGATTTTAATATTAAACAATAATGTATCTAATCTTTACTTTAACAATGAGAGCACAGTTTCGTGATTCTGGTGTGCCTGTGCTTCTGTAGAGCGTACTAAATTTTTTGCAATTATGTTCCCTGTTTGTTCTGCGAAAACATGTGCTTCCACACTATTTTCAATATTTTTTTCTGTAATAACCAACTTTTCGTATTCGTTACGTAAATCTTTCATTGAGTCATTAAATGTAGTTTCACAGAATACCTTTACTCTGTCTCTGACTTCTGAAATTTCTTTCATGCTTTTCTCTAAGACACATATTGAGTCTTTAATTCTTTGCTCAGTCCGAATATCTATTTCTTCCAACGAATTAAAACCTGATACATTCTCAGTATCCACTCCCAAATTTGAAGTATGAATACTTGCCAGACTCAGCAATTCAATGTGTGGCTCCGGGATTCCTACTCTAAATTGAAATCCATTCTGGATCACAGAAACCGTACCAGCCACTTTATCTACAGGTGCTTCACTTCCATAATACCTGACTGTCAACCCGCTAATATCCTCTGTTTCTGCAGGAACACTTAAGTATTGTCCGTGTCCTAAACACGGTATTCCATTGATTCTCCCTTTTAGATCTAATCCTGGAGAAGCAAGTGCCACTTTTTGACCCTCTAACGAAAGCAGGCCTGGCGTGCAACTCGAAGCTTTAAAGCTGTACGCACTTCCGTACTGAAGATGTCTTAAATGCAGTATATTATCTACATTTCTAACAATTTCCAACGGTAATTTAAGTTGAGAAATCCAGTCTGCAAGACGATGAAACGTAGCTGATACACTTTCCCCTTTATGAGTAATAAAAAAGTTTGAAGTCCCACCCTCTTCAAAGATAAGCTGTTCTTTATGGTCAACTATATCTTGTGTAAATGGCCGAAAACCCTTTAGTTCTGATCTTGTTGCTGCTTCAGTTACTAAAACTTCATAACCGCTTAGTGGAGAAGTTTTTGAATTGGTGTTCATCATTACAAAATCCAAAAACTCACCAGTCGCAACTCCTCGAACTCCATAACTGCCGTCCAGCAAAGATTGATGTCCATAACTTGTTTCATCTGCTACTGTGTTTATCCGCTTAATCAACCTCACAAGTTCTTGCTGGTCAGCCTCTCTCATAACTGAATTGAATTTTATTTCTTTTGACACAATTACCAGTAATTCCATTATTTCTATTAATTTAACTTCGACATTTTCCAAAGCACTTGCTGCAATTTGAACAATAGACATTTCTTCCTCAAGATGAGAAATTTCATTTTGCAAACCAGTTGACTTAAGTCGCAAATCTTCATTTATCATGAAATGAGCGGAAACGTGATCTTTCGAAGCAGCTGGACGTACCAGATTCTTTTGTTTTTCTTTTTTCTCTTTTTCCTGCTCCTGGTACATTGAATTTCTAAAAGTACCCTGTTCGCTCAATCCCGTTGTAGCGGGCCCAATATTTGTTTGAATATTAATAGACATATTTCCTCTTATGTTAATAATTCTCCGGCAGAGAAACTCCGTGTCCAAAGACACGTCATTTCTCTTTCCGGGGACAAAACTTAACTTAAAATTTAACTTAAAAAATAATTTATAAACCTGCTGATTTTCAAACAGCATATTTGTAAATCATTTTTTCTTCTGACAACCGGCAAGGTTCAAGAAACAAGGTAAGGGCTAGGCACAGGACCTTGAACCTTAAACCATGAGACTTGAACCTTAAACCGTATTACTGAGCTACACTTCCAATCAGTTGCAAAACTGATTTAGGAATCTGATTGGCTTGTGCAGCCATTGCAGTACCTGATGAAATCAAAATTTGGTTTTTGGTAAAGTCACTCATTTCCGCAGCCATATCTGAGTCACGGATGACAGACTCTGCTCTTGTCAGGTTTTCACTGGATATACGTAAATTTCGTAAATTAGATTCTAGAGAGTTTTTCTGGAATGAACCAAGATTCCCACGTAACACACCAATATCCTGGATTGCTTTGTCAATCAATTTAATTGAGTCTTGGGCACCGGCACTGCTAGTCAAGTCTAAATCAGCCAGGCTCTTAAATTCACTCGTATTTTCCACATCTCTTGCAATTTGACCTGTGCGGAGATTATCTAATGAAAAAGATACCGTTTGGTTGCGATTCGCACCAACCTGATAAACTACAGATCTTTGTGTAATATGAACGTATCCTTCTACATCTTTTCCAACCAATTCTTCATTAGTTTGTTTGACAAGTTTTTGACCAATTACTCTGCCTTGTTCATCTTTAATGTATACAACACGATTTCCCAGTTCTTTGTCATACTGAACAACTATTCCTTCGGTGGGCGAACCCTGTGCGCCGTGCAAAAATTGACCTTCTCCTATAGCAAGGTCACCTTGGATATAACCCGATACATCCTGTCCTCCACTGGAAAGCTTAATAGTCCCTGGTTTTTCTCCAAACAGTCCTGAAAGATTAGTTGAGACCGCAAAATTCGGTCTGCTACCGTAATGTTCATGTTTTACCTTCAGCATACCATTTTCATTAATTCCTATTATTACAGCAAGACCACTTTCATCTGCCTTTTTCTGTAGTGACCTCCCAATTAAATCAGCCAACCTGGCTTCAGTGTTTTCTCTGGAAAATGTTTCTGGAGATCTCCGAAAATTCCCCAGCAATTGCTGTATATTTTTCTTTAAATTTCTCTCCTCATTTGTATCCATTTCCATGACCCTGTTATTTTCCTTAAGCACAAACGAAGCGCCTTTTTCAATTTCTTCCAACGATATTCTTCTGCCAGCATTTACTTCTGCACGTGCTGCGACTTGTTCAATGTCAACTGAGTAGCCTTGTTTTGTAGGAGCCTGCTGAGTAACCGGTGAAGCACTATAAAAAGTTAACCCATCACCAACAGCCACACCATCTACTGCATTGCTGCCGTCAAATAGTACTTTTGTGCCGAACTGAGTTGAAACAGCAATCCTATCCATAGTCGACAGAAGCTCTTCTACCTCCAACTGGTCTGCCTGCAGCATTTTTTCATCGGCGGCTCCATCATTTGCGGCATGCAGTGCTAATTGACGCATACTGATCAACATTGAACTAAACTCACTTAACACTCCCTCTGCAGTCTGGACCATTGAGATTGAGGTCTCTGAGTTTTTAACTGCCTGATTGAGTCCTGAAACTTGTGTCCGCATTTGCTCAGAAATCATAAGCTCAGCAGGACTGTCTGCTGCAGAATTGATTTTTAAACCAGAAGAAAGACGCTCCAAATTCCTTTGTGTGTCTTTTGTAGTACTGCTTAAATGTCTCAAAGAGTTAATTGCAGCTGTATTATGGTTGACGCGCATGGCATCCTCCTTTAATTGGAGTTAAACGATTGGTCAAGTACTCATGACCTTAATTGATCAAAATTTTGTAATAATATATTTATTTTTATTACAATTTTTAAAATAATATGACCTTGATTAATTTTAAATTCAGCAACATAACTACCCTTTAACTCACCACACATTAATGTGATCTGTTTCAGGCATTTTTATGAATGCTCAAAAAGTCATTACAACCACTCATTATTCCTTTTTAACAGGAATAAAGTCGGGCAACAAACTTCGTAGAATTTTCAAAACGACGTCCTTACAAATTTCGCAACTAGACACGTTCTGGATCAGCTAAAACCTGATATTTCAAATAGAAACAACTGGCCCTGATGACAGAAAAGTGTCTGCAGCAATTATTTATTTGTAAATTTGACGCAATTCGATACTACGTCTTATCAAAAGAGTACTCAACTCCCTTCAAAAAACGTAATTTTGAATAACTATATTAGCAACTGATGTAAAACAATTTTTTCAACAATATAAACTTTACAAATATTTTCTAGTAGAGTTTGAAGAATTTCTACAAACTCAGAGCTTCCTCCTTCACTTTGAAATCAAACTCCAAAGGTTCAGGTCAAACTGTTTTGGTCAGTGCTGTATTCTATATGAACCAAAGTCCCTGTGCTGACATCTCCATGCTTAAACATAACAAAGCAAAATTTTAGTGTTCAGATTTGAATGCAGATCTTAATTAGACATACATTGACATCTGAGCTCATAAGTTTTAATTCATGAGCACACTAAAAGCCGTATTGTTCGGCACTGTCGTGCGTCACAGCTCATAATGAGAGATAAACATAGAGCGAGCAATCATAACTACAGACTTCGGCTGCCGACTACATTAACTTTAAAAAAGTAAAACCGTCACAACCTGCTCAAAAGTAAATACAATAATATTTTCAAAGATCATTAACTCTCCCTAGTCCAACAAAATAATTCCTGTTTCACAAGAACATACTCAGTGATGAGGGAGTTAGTATTTTTTAGAATCACACACTTATTTATAGAGTAGAGAGATTCGTGAATTCTCCTAACTTGGATACTTTCGTTCCAGGAAAGGATTTCCATTGTATTTCTTATCGACACCTTAAACTGGAACTTTAATGCTTTTTTGGGGGTTATTTTTATATGAAAATAAAGGGGGACATTTCCTGAAAAATACGGAAACTAAAATTGGATAATTTAAATTTAATTTTCAGCTTAGAAAAAGTAATTAAAACCAAATAGGGGGTAGGTACGTCTGTCCTGAAGGGTAAAATTCAGGGCGTTCTCACCACTCTTCCGTTCAACAAATTTTGCATCCTTCAGTCTCCGGTGTTCAAGAATGGTATCCCACCATGAGTGAATTGCAATCGGCTGTGTAAGATCAAAATTTCCATCTGCAGGATGATAAACCATTCCCAGATATATACCAGCAGCAAAAGCAATCCCAGGTGATGCAGTAAAGCCTGCTCCAGAATGAGCGGCTCCAAAAATAGCACTGGCTGTAATTATACTTCCCCAGCGTGAGGGACTTTTGTTGAAACCCATTGAAAACAAATTGAACAAAGATTTCTGAATCACACCGCGAAACAGCATTTCCTCGCCAACACCAACCAGTTGATACTGTAAAAACGATGTGTTTATGATTTCATTTTTACTCAAATCATTGTCTACATGATAAATAACTAAATCTGAATCAAGAGAAACTGTAGAAGCCCAGATTGTCGGCACCCAGAAAGTCAATTCATCAGCATATTCCCATAATTGAAAAGGAGACAGCATCAGCCCAAAAGTACTGGAGTTTTTTTCACAGCCAGTTTCATACAGATCATAAAACGTTGCAAAAGTAAGGTTGCCGTACATGCTTAAATATACATTCGCATAATACGTTTCTCGGGAATAGAAAAAATCATGTTGCTTTTTGTCATCAGCTAATTCTGTCTCTTTATAGATATTAGTGAAGTATTGTTCATAATCGCTACTGTTTGAATTTTTCCAGTATCCATTAAGTACAATCCAACGTGAACCACCCAAAACCAGCATTTTATCGTAGTGACCAAGAATCCCATATCCTAATCCAGGTATGAGATATTCCGCTACTGTAGCTCCTATGCATCCGAAACTGGAAACTCCCCAGGCTGAAACTGGAATGAATATACCAGCCAGCATAGTAAATATTAGTAACTTCAAATTTTTTAAAAAACAAACCAAATTTTCCTCTATTTTTAAAATAATATTTTTATAGACAGACTTAACTGTTTCGAAAAATATCTAAAATCAACAATTTTTTATTTCGACCGTAGGTAAAAATTTCAATAATTTTAGTGTAATCGCTTATGCAAAATTTTAACTTCGTCTAACATAACATGGTATTAGGTTTGTTTAAGACTGCTATAAGCTTTAAACATACAGAAAACAATTTTATACTTCAACACAAACTAATAAAACTCATTACTAATTAAAACTCAAAATAAAATAAATAAAGCTTGACACCAAAACAGGACACCTATAGAATCGCGCTGTTTCATCATTTTTTCCATAGTGGAAAAATATTTACGTGTCAACAACGGTCAATTGATCTTGTTGTATTTATTAATTATTAAACAAAAAGGTCCTCATGAAACGAAGAAAATTTATTAAGGGTGCAGCTGTTGCTGGTGGTGCAACTGCTGTTGCAGCCTCTACTTTCCCATCACCAGCGTTTTCTCAAAAGCGCATTGAAATCACCATGGTAGCAACTTGGGGACGAGATTTCCCAGGACTTGGTACGGGAGCCCAACGTTTTGCTAAAAGTCTATCAGATATGACTGATGGTCGAATGAATGTTAAATATTATGCTGCAAATGAAAGAGTCAAAGCTTTTGATTCTTTTGATGAAGTTGCCTCCGGGAACGCACAGATGTATCATGCTGCAGATTATTACTGGAAAGGTAAACATCCTGGCTGGGCCTACTTTACAGCGGTCCCATTTGGATTTGTCTTCAGTGAAATCAATTCTTGGATAAACTATGGCGGAGGACAGGAACTATGGGACGAATTGGCGGGTAGTTTTGGCCTGAAATGCTTATCCTGTGGAAACACAGGTGTACAGATGGGAGGCTGGTTCCGTAAGGAAATCAACTCTGCAGACGACCTGAAGGGACTAAAGATGAGAATTCCTGGTTTGGGTGGAGACGTTATGGCAAAGCTAGGTGCCTCTCCTGTCTCACTTCCAGGTGGGCAAATATACGAGGCCCTGATTTCAGGAGCAATCGATGCCACAGAGTGGGTCGGCCCTTGGAATGACAGCTTTTATAAGTTCTATGAAGCAGCTAAGTACTACTACTATCCAGGTATGCACGAACCGGCATCCATGCTGGCTCTAGGTATGAATAAATCTTGGTGGGAAGGTCTGTCCAATTCTGATCAACTCATAATTAAAGCTGCTGCTCACCAGGAAAATGATGTCATGATGTCTGAGTACAATGCGAAGAATGGTTTTTATTTAGAAAAATTGATTCGTGAACAGGGTGTTCAGTTGAGACGCTTTAATAATGATGTATACGACGCCTTTGGAGAAGCTGCTGAAGAAGTATTTAGTGAGGCCCGTGCACACAGTAATCTTGCTGAGCGAATTCATGCTAGTTTTGTCAAAACACGTCAGGATGTTGGAAGCTGGATGAATATTTCTGACCAGGAATACCTCAGTCAGCGTAACCGTGTGCTTGGTGTTTCTTGATTAATGGTCACTACTCAAGTCTGAAGACGGTATCTTAAATGTATACCGTCTTCTTTACTCTCCACTAACATTTCAGTTCTCCATCTGATTCCTAAGTATTCTGTTCTATGATATTTTTAAAATTTTTCCGGCCAAATCTTATCATTTAAAATTGATCTTTCAACGGACATAAAACATTGACTGATACTATTCCAAACTCTCTTTTGGTTCCTAAACTACTTAGAATTTTTGCCTGGTCTACGGTCAGTCTGACCATGCTTTTTTTGGTGAACAACTACCTAATTTTCTGGAAAGGATGGCCTGGTTTATGGAATTTTTTTGCTCATCATGAATTGTTTGGAATCTCTGCTCTCAGAATTCCTCTAAGTCCGGACGCTCAGATATTAGGTGGGATTCAAACCATTGTACTTATTTTACTTATACTCGTGATCATTTTTTTTGTCCTCAAAACGCCCATAAGGACATTAAGTGAGGATTCTAAAATTTTTACCAGATTCGCAGCCTATCTGACACGAGCATGTTTCTGGGCTGTTTTTATGGTCGGTATTGTCGACATAGTAATTTCCTTTCTGCGTGTAGAAGATCTATTGAGTCCCATATTCGGGGAAGTGATGGGGCTTGAGCTGGGACGTTCTGTTTTTAGAGGGACCTATGTCCATTATCCTCTGATAATTTTAAGTTTCGTAATTGCTTTTTTTGTAAGAGGTCTTGGTTTCACTTGGCTGGCACTATTGGTGGTGATTGCTGAATTCCAGATTGTCATCTCACGTTTTGTTTATTCCTATGAGCAAGCTTTTATGGGAGACCTGGTAAGAATGTGGTATGCAGCACTCTTCCTTTTTGCAAGTTCTTATGCATTGATAAACGAGGGACATGTGCGCGTGGATGTTTTGTATTCAAAGTTTAAAGCAAAAACCAAGGCCCTATCAAATGCCATAGGTTGTGTCTTTCTAGGTGCTCCTCTGTGCTTGATTATCCTTACAACAGGTATGTGGGGTAAAGGTAATAGTTTGAACAGTCCTCTACTAAGTTTTGAGGTATACCAACAAGGTTTTGGGATGTATACGAAATATCTGATGGTCGGTTTTCTAGTCGTTTTTGCGGTCTGCATGCTAGTCCAGTTCATGGGGTATTTCCTAAACAGTGCAGCAGAGTTGATTGAGGGACAGATGAATTCAAATCAAAAACTTAAAAATAATCCCTGATTTTACAACCTTAAAGAACCTACATGGAAGTCTTTTTTCTACTTATTCTTGTACTCCTGATGGTGAGTGCACTTACTTCAGGATTCCCAGTCGCCTTCTCGCTCCCAGGTTCTGCAATTCTAAGTATAGGATTAGCCGCCCTTTGCGGTTATGTATTTGAAGGTAACGCATCAGCTTATTTCGTCCAGGATGGACCTCTGGAGTGGTTAAGCGCAGGAGTAACCAACTTTAGGAGTCTTTACTGGGATGTGGAACGAGACACCCTTATTGCAATTCCACTTTTCATTTTCATGGGCATTATGCTTCAGCGCTCAAACATTGCTGAAGACTTACTAGTAACAATGGCTCAGCTGTTTGGTCCTATTCCAGGTGGTCTTGGTATTTCTGTAGTTTTCGTAGGAGCCTTGCTTGCAGCCACTACAGGAATAGTTGGTGCTACAGTGATTGCAATGGGACTCATTTCACTACCAGCAATGCTGGAACATAACTATTCCAAACCCCTTGCAACCGGAACCATCTGTGCCTCAGGGACACTGGGACAGATTATCCCTCCTTCCATCGTCTTAATCATCCTGGCTGATCAGCTTTCAAATGCAGCAGACATTGCCAACACTGAAAGAATTGCCAATTACAAATTGGTAACAGGTGAGTTCTCGATGCCCTCAGAATTCGATGTCACTTCAGCCAGTGCTGGAGAAATGTTTGTTGGAGCCTTCCTTCCAGGAATTGTGTTGGTTGGACTTTACATGCTCTATATTCTCATCTCTGCATTGCTCAAACCGGAGACAGCACCTCCTATCCCTTATGAAGGGAAAATAGACGGGAAGTTTATCATAAAAGTACTTATGGCCCTTGTCCCTCCACTAGCATTAATTTTTACAGTATTGGGTTCAATCATTATGGGAATTGCCACTGTCAATCAGGCGGGCGCTATTGGGGCTATTGGGGCTATGATTATGGGGGGCTATAAGCTCACAGAGGGACAAAAATTTTCGTTCTATCCTGCCATCCTGGCGGTGATTTCCACTGCGATAATACTTTTTATCCTCAGTATTTACCCGTTGAACATAAAAAACATTCGTAATTCTGAAGAAGGCATTGCAATGATCATTGCCACCATCGCAGTGATTGGACTTTTAATTGCTGTATTTTGGAGTGCATGGAGGACTTTCCGTATAAAAGACGCCCTAAGGAGTGTCATGCTTGAAACCTCGAAAACCACTTCAATGGTGTTTATAATACTTCTAGGTGCAACTATGTTGACATCCGCCTTCAGAGGATTTGGAGGAGAGGAGCTGGTGAAGGAATTCCTGTCCAGTATACCTGGAGGATTCTGGGCAAAGTTTATGGTGGTGATGGCTGTCATCTTTATATTGGGATTCTTCCTGGATTTCATTGAAATAGCTGTAGTCGTTGTTCCTTTAGTAGCCCCCATTCTCTTGGCCGACCCTTCCGCAAACATAACCGCTGTTTGGCTAGGAGTCATGATTGGTATTAATCTGCAAACTTCTTTTCTCACTCCTCCTTTCGGCTTTGCTTTGTTTTACTTAAGAGGCGTCGCCCCACCTGAAGTGAAGACGATGCACATTTATCGTGGTGTGGTTGCCTTTATCATTTTACAACTGGTTGGTCTTGCTATTGCTGGCTACTTCCCCCCTTTGGTTAATTATCTGCCAAACAGAATGTACCTTACTTCAGAAAATTCTCCTCCACCAATGAATCCTAAGCTTCAGAAGTGTATTGAGGAAATTACATTCCCATTTTATGCAGAACACGAAAACCACATCCGCACCGGAGTCGATACTATCAGCCAAGTGAATGTTGAATACCTTCCTGATAAATACAAGAAAGCTCTAAAGACTTCACAGTTGCAGGTACTGGGTACTTTTGATCTTGTTGAAGCTGTCAGCCAGAGTGACCAGGATCTTAATGAATTCATCCCCGGCTATGAAGACCTGCATCACAGTGTAAGAAGAATCGAGTTTGAGGTTAGAAAAATTGAGTTTGACATTCATGAACTTAAACAACGTAAGATGCGACTTGAACGTAATGGGAATTCTGTTGATGATTTGATCATGAAGCAAATTGGAGAAAGCATTGAAACATTTCAAGGGATGAAAGATGAACTGGAAAAGAAAATCCCTTCACAATGGCAATCCGAAAGAGAAAAATTCGAAAAACTAAATAAAAAAGCTCGTTCCGTCCGTCAGAAATATAGAAGAAACTCTGATAGTTCCTACGAACCTCTAGGCCAACTCAGCGCTATTCTGGTTCAAACTCCAATGCTTATTAATATGGAGAATCAACTTAAATCCATCAAGTCCGTGATTGAAGAAGAACAACCTGATTCTGCCATGCAACGCATCAAGAAAATTGAGTCAAGTCTTGGAAATATTGCAGGAGCAAGTCCCATTAAATCAAAATTTTCCAAGGCACGTCGTGCATTGAAAGGTAAAAAACCTAATCCTGAAAAAGCTCTGCAACAGTGGCAGCTTGGAATGTCTGTCTATTATCAGGAAATTGAATGGCGTCAACTCGCTGTTAATGAACTTTCTAAGCCATTGGCTAATTATGAATTGCTGCTCAAGGATTCAATTGGATTAAGAATGCAGAAAAAACTCAATAAGGATCAGGCCTTATCTGTTTCTGCCTGCAAATCTTCACATGAAGATATCTCATTGTTTTTTTAAACCACATTTTAATAACCCTCTTTAATTTTTCCTCATGGTTGGTCGTACAGAATCACTCCAGAACATAACCATGTCTGGAGGTGGAGCATATTCACTTGCCACCAAAGGAGCAGAGGATGTAATAAACGCTGCTACACAGATCGTGCTGGAAGCTCTTGACTCAATTAATATTACTGAGAATCAAGATCTTTTTACTTTCTCAGACATGGGAACTGCAGATGGGGGAACCTCGCTCAAGATGGTTGAAAAATTCATCCACTCCCTCCAGAAAATAGCACCTGGAATCAATATAAATATCGTCTATGCTGATCAACCAAAAAACGATTTTAATGGACTGGTGCAAACTGTACTGGGTTTAGGCCATTTTAGCAGTTATCTGGATACCACTGAAAACGTTTTTCCTCTTTTCTCTGCGAATTCCTTTTACAAACAAATTCTTCCGGACAATACTTTGGATTTTGGTTTTTCGGCAACAGCCATGCACTGGCTAAGTGCTAAACCTTGTGACATTAGTCATCATGTACACATGGTAGGCGCTCAGGGAGAGGAATATCAACGTTTTTCCGATCACGGGAAAAAGGACTGGGAATCCATTTTACTGCACCGTGCTCGAGAATTAAGGTCCGGAGGAAAACTGGTCCTGGTCAATTTCTGCCGTGACGAAAACGGCAAATACCTGGGTAACACGACGGGTGTGAACATGTTCAACAACTTTGCCGATATCTGGCAGGATTTTTTGGATCAAGGACAGATTAGAGAGGATGAATATCAGAAAATGACACTACCTCAATATTATAACACTGTTGAAGAATTTAGTGCTCCTTTGAAAAATGTTGAAAATCCGGTCTATCAAGCAGGCTTGAGACTTAAGCAGATAGAGACACACATTACTGCATGTCCTTTCGCAGAGGCCTTTAAAGAGCACCAGGATACCAAGCGTTTTGCGAAAGAATACATCCCTACCATCAGGAGTTGGAATGAAAGTATATTTTTCGGTGCTCTGGATCCTCAACGCCCTTTGGAAGAAAGACAACAAATCATTCATGATTACTATCAAACATACCAGAATCAAGTTATGGCCTCACCTGAAATACACCGCATGGATTACGTTCACGCATTCACTGTCATTGAAAAAATCTAATACCGATCTCTAAAAAATATATTCCACTTCAAGATCCTTAAAAATTCCAATAATAATTTTGTTATTTTAATATTTTTTGGACTATTTTCATTGAGGACTTTCTTTGCATATTCTTTTAATTAATCACTTCACAAAATTTATGGTATCCAAGTTAATTCATGAATGAACTCTACAAAAATACAGCTACTGAGGTTGTCAACTTACTCAAAAGAAAAACAATCAGCCCCCTTGAAGTCGTTGAGCATGCCATCTCCCGTATCGAAGCTATTGACCAGCATGTTAATGCCCTTCCAATCCGATGCTTTGAACGAGCAATAGAACAAGCAAAAAGTTTTAATAATATTCCAACCAATCCAGATAAGTATCTGTATGGACTTCCCATAGCAGTCAAAGACTACAACGATGTGGGTGGTGTGAGAACAACTTATGGTTCGCCCATCTTTTCAGATAATGTCCCCAAAAAGTCAGATGCGACAATTGCCCTTCTTGAACAGAATGGTGCAATCCCTATTGCTAAATCTAATGTCCCTGAATGGGCGGGGGGACATACTTTTAATCCAGTTTTTGGTACAACACGAAACCCCTGGGACACTAATTTGAGTGCTGGAGGTTCTTCAGGCGGTTCAGCAGTTGCAGTTGCTACAGGAATGGCATGGCTAGCCACAGGGAATGATCTTGGTGGAAGTCTTAGAACACCCGCTGCTTTCAACGGAGTCGTTGGACTGCGGCCAGGTCCAGGTTTAGTACCGAGAGGGAAAAGACTTCAACCGTTTGACACACTTTGGGTCGAAGGGCCAATGGCCAGAAACATATCAGACCTGGCTTTAATGTTGGATGCAGGTGTAGGACACGTAAAAGAAGATCCTCTCTCCTTTTCAAACGCAGGATTGCTTTATACCAGCGCACTAAGAAATAAAGGAGATGCAAAAAGGGTCGCGTTCAGCAAAGATCTTAATGTAGTTAGTGTCTCCAGAGAAATAGCAGAAATCACTGAAAATTCCACTAAAAAACTCAACCAAATGGGTATAGAAATAACGGATGATGTTCCAGATTTTTCTGGTGCTCTTGATGCTTTCCAGACATTGCGTGCTGTTCTTTTAGGCACCATGATGGGACCTTTGCTTTTCGAGCATCGAGACAGAATTGCTCCAGAAATCGTTAGGAACGTTGAAATGGGTTTTGAAGTTACACCTCAATCTCTCTTTGAGGCTGAGCGCACAAGATGGCAACTGTATCAAAGGATGATTGATTTCTTTGAAACTCACGACTACTTGATTTGTCCTGCGGCTTCAATCTCTCCTTTTCCAGTTGAGCAAAGATACGTTTCTGAAATTGATGGCCAACCATGCAAGACATACATAGATTGGTTTTCAATTACATTTGCTCTCACAATGACTTCATGTCCTGTACTTAGTCTCCCTTGTGGATTTACTAAAAAAGGGCTCCCGGTGGGATTACAAATAGTTGGAAGACCGCGTGGAGAGGCTGAACTATTGAGTGATGCGTCAAGAATGGAAAAATTATTCGGCATCGCACAATTGCTTCCAATCAATCCCAAACCTTGATGAAAATAATTTGTAATATTTATTTTCATGACATCCACTTTTTATGTAAAAAATAAGGACAATATTAAAATATGATCCAATTTATATAGTAATTAAAACTACTGATAATACAGTAATTCCTTTTTTTCGTTCACCATTTAGGTAAATATTTTTAAAATATATTGGAAATAACAGGAAATTACAAACAGAGGAAGTGCTAATAAATAAATTCAAAAACAGCTGAAGTATACATAAACAGGGAATAATTGATGATCAATTCTGCATTTGGATTAAAAACTTCTTTCAATTCAGGAGAGCGGCAACCTTGTTAAGGCTTTCTTTAGCATCACCAAATAACATCCAGGTATTGTCTCTGAAATAAAGAGGATTGCCAACTCCAGAATATCCTGTAGCCATACTTCGTTTAAGAACTATCACGGATTTAGCATCCCAAACTTCAAGCACAGGCATCCCGTAAATAGGACTGCTTTCATCATCCAGTGCTCCAGGATTGACGATGTCATTTGCTCCAATAACCAATACCACATCCGTTGCATTAAACACTGAATTAATCTCATCCATTTCAAAAATGATATCATAAGGCAAGTTGGCTTCGGCCAGCAGAACGTTCATGTGTCCTGGCAAACGTCCAGCAACCGGATGTATGGCAAATTTTATAATGATATTCCTTTTCTGCAGGTTTTCGGTAATTTCGTGTACAATGTGCTGTGCCTGTGCCACTGCCATTCCATAGCCCGGAACAACGATAACCTGTTTGGCTCCACGCAGTATATCTGCGGTTTCTTCATAAGAAATTGATTGAGCTTCTTTTCCTTCATCCTCTTTAGATACCGCAGCAACCGTACCTTCTGCCACACCAAAGCCCCCTGCAATTACACTGATGAAAGAGCGGTGCATACCTCTGCACATAATGTAACTTAGAATAGCTCCGCTGCTTCCAACTAGTGCTCCTGTAATTATCAGTAAATCATTGGAAAGCATGAAACCGGCAGAGGCAGCAGCCCATCCTGAATAGCTATTGAGCATGGAGACAACTACCGGCATATCTGCTCCACCAATCGCCATGATCATATGAATTCCCAGCAATCCGGAAATAGCGATAATTATTAAGAGATACATGATTTGCTCTTCCGGTGCTCCGTTCACAAACCATGTTCCTAACAAAACACTGACCAGCACCAATAATATATTGAGTTGATGACGCAATGGTAATGTCAAAGGTTTTCCGCCTAAACTTCCTCTCAATTTCAAAAAGGCAATCACTGAACCCGTAAATGTGTAGGCACCAATAAAAACACCAAGAACAATTTCAATTTTATGAATTAACAGCCCTGTACCAGTTAGGCTGCCTGACTCTAAATGACTAACAATGCCGACCAGCACGGCTGCAGCTCCGACAAAACTGTGCAAAATAGCCACAAGTTCTGGCATTGCCGTCATGGCTACACGTCGAGCAACAACTAATCCAATTCCACCGCCAAAAAGCATAACTAATATTAAGGTGCCCATACTATCAACCTGCCCTCCAAGAACAGTGGCAACAACAGCAATAATCATCCCTGCAACACCAAACATGTTGCCTCGCCGGGCAGTTTCTTGATTAGAAAGTCCTCTCAAACTGAGGATAAAAAGTGCAGCTGACACAATGTAAGCAACGGTTATAAGTCCTTCAGGCATTATTCAGTTTAATAGTTTATGGTTAAACAACGGCTGCTATTTATTTGCAACCAACAATATATTTGATTATTTTCGAAACATTTCCAGCATACGGTGAGTTACCAGAAAACCGCCAACAATGTTTATAGTGGCAAGCAGGACCGCAATGGCCGGCAAGATGATCTGTTCTCCGGAAAGATGTATCATCCCTCCAATCACAATTATTCCACTAATCGCATTGGTGACGCTCATCAGTGGTGTGTGCAATGAAGGCGAGACATTCCAAATCACCATGTATCCGACAAAACAAGCTAGAACAAATACTGTTACATGGGAAATGAATTCTGAAGAACCTCCAAATCCAATCAGAGCTACCAAAACAAAAGCAGAGAGAAAGCCAATCATTTTTAACAATGACCACTTTTTCTTTTCTACTTCTGGTAATTCAGATATCTTTTCAGAAACTGTTTCCAATTTTACTGGTGCAACAGTTTTTTCCTTAACTTTATTTTGTGTCTCAGGATCCCAAAGAACTTTTCCATCATGAACCACTGTAATTGCACCAGTAATCTCGTCTTCCAGATCAAGGTTTAGTTCTCCATCTACATTCAGGTGCTGAATTAATTTAGCAGTATTGTTGCTGAAAAGTTGACTTGCTTGTGTTGGCAAACGACTGGGCAGGTCCGTCAAACCAATAATGGTTACTTTGTTATGAACATATATT
>Ga0233426_10001515_pt1 | contig 21043 bp, 17 predicted proteins | sample SI_118_April2016_6_FD_179875 | JGI IMG/M metagenome (GOLD analysis project Ga0233426, IMG submission 179875) | Seawater microbial communities from Saanich Inlet, British Columbia, Canada - SI_118_April2016_10_MG | ecosystem: Environmental > Aquatic > Marine > Inlet | place: Canada: British...
ATACAATTAGAAAGAATGGATATTATCTTAGCCTTGGGGAACGTGACCCTGATGTTGCAGGACTTTCTGCCCCAGTTATTGGAATTGATGATGAACTTCTTGGTGCAGTTAGTCTCTCTGGCTTGTGCCACCGTTTTAATGAAGAAACTGTTGAAAGCTACCGAGATGCAGTCTTCGATGCAGCTCAAAAAATTCGATCTGACATCGGTGATATGTAATGCGCTTATCATTTGTCAATATTCTTCCTACGGCCAATCAACTGAACGCCGACAAGAACTGTAACCGACACAACAATTAGACAAGTCGAAATTGCAGCAATTGTAGGATCTAACTGATCACGCAGAGCATTAAACATACGCCGGGTAATTGTTGCGTTATCTCCACCAGATACGAGCATCGAGATCACAACTTCATCAAGAGATGTTATGAAAGCGAGGAAAGCACCTGTCTGGATTGAAAATTTGACCTGAGGCACAGTAATTGTCCACAAGGCTAGAGCTCTCGAGGCGCCCAAACTACGAGCCGCTAGTTCCTGATCAAAATCATAGTTTCGCAATCCCGACATCACTGTTACAATAACAAAAGGTAACGCCAAAGCTGTATGGGCAATTACAACGCCCGTGAGCGTATAATTTAATCCAACTTTTGCATAAAGACTAAATACGCCAACTGCTATTAAAATTACAGGCACAACGATAGGCATTATTACAAGGAACTGCACAGTATTCCTGATCTGAGGAGTTGAACAATGTAGTCCATAAGCACAAAGTGATCCTAAAGGCGTTGCAATCACTGTTGTCATAATTGCTGCAATAAGAGAGGTCTTTGTAGCACTCATCCACTCAGGAGATGTAAAATATGCAGTATACCATCTAAACGAGAAGGAAGTTGGTGGAAACTCTAAAAATGAAGCCCCAGAAAAAGACATCGGGATCACTATAAGGGTGGGCAAGATTAAAAAAAATAACACTGCAATGCCAACTACAGTCAACCATAAACCATCAATTTTACGTTGTTCTATTTGTTCCATTTTCAGCTCCTCATCGCATAAATAATTTATCAAGGCCGAATACACGGTTCATCAGCCAAATCATTACCAATGCAAGAAGTAATAGAACAACGCCCAAGGCGGATGCGGCCCCCCAATTGGAATAAACTGTAATTGTACTCTCAATACGTTGTGCAAGCATCTGGACCCTTCCACCTCCAAGCAAAGCTGGGGTTACGAAAAAGCCAAGTGAGAGTATAAATACGAGCACAATGCCCGCAAATAGGCCTGGTAGTGACATAGGAAAAAAAACTCGCCAGAATGCGCCCCGTGGACTTGAACCAAGTCCCAAAGCTGCCCTAACAAGGTCAGTATCAATACCACGCATTGTAGCGTATAGAGGTAAAATTAGAAAAGGTAACATGATATGAACCATGCCAATGATTGATCCGGTAAGGTTGTGTGCCAACTGTAATGGTTCATCAATCACTCCAAGAGACATAAGTGATGAATTAATAATGCCATTTCGCTGTAACAGCACAAGCCAGGCGTAGGTGCGTACAAGAACCGAAGTCCAAAAAGGAACTAGTACAAAAACCATTAAAATTCCAGCAGTACGATCCGGCAATTTGCACAACCAATAACATAATGGGTAACCAAGTAAGACACAAATTATTGTAACAGAAATACTGATTTGGAAAGTGACTACAAAAGTTCGTCGATACAACGCACTATTGAATATACGTGTATAGTTCTCCATACTTAACTCTCCTGCTGCATTATAAAATGACAGTGAAGACAACCAAAAAATTGGCAAAAAAACGACGATTAGAATTGTCAGAACAGCAGGCAATGATAGTCCAAAAATAGTTACAGATTCCCTGCGTTCTTCAGATTTAAGAATGTTTATATTCTGAGTTGATTGATCAATAAATTTTGCATCAACGCTGCTCATAATAAATGCTCCGGTACGATAATTGTATCTTCAGGATGCAATGCTAGACCAATTTTTTCTCCTCTAGAGGGTAATCCCGTTTGCCCAGCGCGATTTGCAGGTACACGTACATTAATCAGTCCAAGTTTTTTATTTTGAACAATTACTAGAACACTGTCACCTTGATAAATTATGTCATGGACTTTCCCAGATAAATCGTTTGATTTTTTAGGTATTGCACCAGAAATGACTTCTAAGAGTTCAGGTCTAATTACCAAATGATGTTTGCCACTGCCCTGTATAATTGATTGATTAGAAATTATTTTACGCCCGTTAAGTTTTGCTGAATTGTTCTCCACATCAATTGGCACGGAAACTGACTCACCAATGAAATCTGCCACAAAAAAACTTTTAGGCTGACGGTAAAGTTTTTCAGGAGTATCAATCTGCTCTATCCGGCCGTGATTTACAACTGCAATACGATCTGACATGGTCAAGGCTTCTCGCTGATCATGCGTTACATACACGACTGTTGCATCCAGTTTTTGATGAAGCGCTTTTAATTCTATCTGCATATGTTCGCGTAACTTCTTGTCGAGTGCTGATAGTGGCTCATCCATAAGAATAATTTGCGGCTCAAAAACCATTGCACGAGCAAGTGCAACACGTTGTCTTTGACCGCCAGATAATTGAGTAATTCTCCTATCCCCATATTCACCAAGCTGTACAGTTTCTAGTGCGCGTTCAGCACGTATCTTTTGGTCACTTTTGGAAACTCCACGTACTTTGAGTGGATAGGCCACATTTTCAGCAACAGTCATAAATGGAAACAAAGCGTAACTTTGAAAAACCATACCTAGACCACGTTCATGTGGTGGTGTTGCAATTACTTCCTGTCCACCAAACTGAATTGATCCACTATTTGGCCGAACAAAACCCGCAAGTGCCATCAAAAGAGTTGTCTTACCCGATCCCGATGGGCCCAAGAGCGTTAGGAATTCCCCAGCAGAAATGTTAAGTGAGACATCATCCAGCGCTTTGACTAGTCCATAAGATTTGGACAGGTTAGAGATGTCGATGGGTAAAGATTTGCTTGAAGACATAATTTATCCTTTAAGTGTAACACAGGCGCGGCTTTATATTAGCCGCGCCAAACTTTTTTATTGTTGGATTAGTGTATCAAACTCTTCAGTTAATTCACCCAACTGACCAATATAAAAATTTGGATCAACTAATAATTGTTTTTCATAGTTTGCAGGATGGGTATTTACTTTCACAGCCATCTCTTCTGAGATAATTCCAGTGCCAAAAGCACCAGCATTTACTGGGCCTAATGGCATCGTAACAGCAAGCCTTGCCTGTGACTCAGCGCTAAGCACTTCATTAATCAGGCGCATGGCGTTTTCTGCATTAGGCGCACCTTTTGGCACAAGTAAACAATCTATATCCATTGTACCGCCATCAAAAGCATAGGCCACATCTATTCCTGATGCGATTACACTTTCAACACGGTTATGCCCCATATGAATAACATCTACCTCACCATCACGCAGTAATTGTGCAGATTGCGATCCACCACGATACCATACTGTAACTTCTGGAGCTATTTCCCCTAATTTAGCCCACGCACGTTTAACTCCCTCATCCGTAGCGAGTGTGTTGTAAACATCTTTCATCGGCACACCATCAGCCATCAGAGCTGCTTCAAGATTATAATTAACCTTACCATGCATTCCCCGTTTACCTGGGAAGTTTTCCAAATCCCAGAACTCTGCCCAATTTGAAGGACCATTATCCCCAAAAACAGCTTTATTATATGCAATTACCTTAGTAAAATTAATAAAACCAATATAATTTTCATGTATCAATTCTTTAGGAATACCCGTTGTGTCAACAATAGAGTAATCAATTGGTTCCAGACTACCTTCTCGACTGAGTGTCTCACATGAAGGTAAATCCTGCTCAGTCACATCCCAAGCAACAGCACCAGCAGTGATCTGAGCACGCACATCTTGAATACCATTAGTTGTATCTTCTTTTACTGTGATATTTAACGCTTTAGCCGCAGGTTCAAGCATAGATGAACGCAATGCATCTTGAAATGACCCCCCCCAAGATGCAAAAACCACTTCACCGTCTGCGAAAGCAGGCGCCGTTAATACAAGACTGCTGGCAACAATGCTTGCTGCAAACGACAGGCTTCTCTTTTCTTTATTCATTTAAGTTTCTCCCTTTAATTCCCAATTTGGCAAATATTCACTTTTGTGACTATCAACTTTTTTTGTAACATTTCATTCAGCGAAACGTCGTTTCATTTCTATAATGTTGATGCTAAATTTAGTCAATGCTTAATTTTATTCTTGTGGTTCAAAATCGCCAAGTAATACGTCAAAAATTAGCAATTTCTTTTTGCATTTGTTGAATTAAAATATTCAGGAATTGAAAAATTGATATTTAAAAATGACGATATTCTCTAAAACAAGTAATGAAGCATATTTCGAGCTTCACTTTTAATATCCGCGCTCTATGAAACCCACCCTCGCAAAATGAGCGTCTGAGTAAAGGCTATAGAATCGGTGATATCAAGGCCTCAGCCAAAGCATCACACAAAACGCTCGCCTGTATCGTGTTGAAACAACGGAGTAATTCAGGGTATTATGGGCCGATGTGATATCTGGAGAAGCAGGTGGCGGTGTCGTCAGACATATGAGATAAGGTATTGGTCGCACTAAACTTTGTGGATAATAGAACTAGAGGAAACCAATGGGATGTCAAGTTTGTCTGACAATACTCTGTAGACATTGGAGTATGACTGGTTGCTGGTTTCTTTCGCCCTACAGTCCTTGATAAAGCCTCGTATTTACAGCGCGAAGCCCAATTACTGCTGAATTGATCGCCTCGGGATTACTCGGGTGTTTTGAGTAGACCAAATAGGATGGGCGGTTCAGCACTGGGGCATCCTTAACCATATGCAACCTATTACTGGCGAGATCGTCGGAAACATAGGCGCGCGGCATGTACGAATAACAATCGCTGATCCGAAGGTACTCTAAAGCAATTTCTCCATATCCTATGTTCATATTTGAGGTAGCAAATTCGGGTAGTTTTTCTTGGTGTTCCTCGCGGTACCCATAGCTCCAATCAACAAAAATGTAGTTGACTGGATCACAGGATGCGAAATCGCACGCATTGCGCGAGACCATAACGAGTTCGTCTTCCATAAAGGGTTCTACGACCAATCCCGGCAAACCCGACGGCATGTGTGTTATGGCCAAACCAAGGATACCTTGAGAGATATAGTCGACCAGACGCTCTGAATAATCAGCCTCTACATGGAGCGCAAAATCAGGGTGATGTTTTTCCATCCAAACCAGCCATTCCGGCATAAAGCGACGCCACATTGTCATATGTAGCCCCAACCCAACCGTTTTTTTCGGGCTAGAAGAGCGCACCATTTCTTGGCGTCCTTGTTGCCATATCTCGCGCATGGAGGCGGCGTATTTGTGAAATTTTTGACCTGCTTCCGTTAACAAAACCCCTGAAGAGGTCCGTTCAAAAAGCTTCACGTTTAGAGTTTTTTCCAAAACCTTGATACGCGCACTGACCGTAGATTGCGTAAGGTTGGATTTTTCAGCGACGCGGCTAAAATTCCCCGTCTCGGAAAGCAGTAAAAACGTATTTATAGCTTCGATGTTCATGGGGTCTAAAACCAAATAGGGACAATTGATTTTATCATCAGCTATTTATGAAATCTATGCAATCATTTTCGACTTCGATAGTTGCATTGCCCAGTAACGAACTTGCCCCAATTGCGGATAGAGCTTGTACCCCTGCGTCTCCAAAAAATTCATGTAGCAGGTCAGAGGCCCCGTTCACCACCTGCGGATGCTCTGAGAACTATAGTCCCATATTGACGAAGACGATGAGTTTCAGAATATGTTCGACGTTATCAAGCCCATGGGCGGCTGCATGTAGAACACTGAGTAAACGAAACGCGCAGAGCTTTGCTGCGTCATATCCTTGATCTGTGCTTAGATCCGTCCCAAGCTGGCTCTTATATTTTAGAACTGTCCCATCTTTGGGCCTCTGACCCGCAAGATACACCGTTTTATTGTTCACAACTCAAGGCGCATAATGCGCAGCGGGCTTTGGAGTGGGAGGCAAGATCACCCCCAATTCATTCAAGCGTTTTGCGATGCTCATCTGTTCCTACCTGAGTCTGTAAACAAATACCCGCCTGCCGTTAAACCCCATAGCGGCGCATCAAGGCGTGTGAGGCATGCAAACATCAACGCTTGATTGCTGGTTATGACCGGTTTGCCCAACGTCTTTTCAATCGCTGGAACAGCTTCTAATGCGCGGTAATCTGTGCAGGAAATAACGATAGCTTGGGCATCGGGATGGTCTGCTTTCAAAGCCTTATCATATGCGTCTTGAGGCGTGAGCGCGTTCTGTTCAAGACTGTTCAGTTCTTGATTGAAACTCACTTCATTTACGACATCAATACCGCTGTCGGTGAGATAGCTTACAGCCTCTTGGCTCAGGGTTTTCACATAGGGCGACGTAAACGCAACTTGTTTGGCACCAACGTACTGAATAGCCTCAACAAGGGCGCCGGCAGTGGTCACAGCGGGACGGCCCGTCATTTCAGTTAGCTTGCTGCAAAACGCGGCGTCAAACGCAGGACCATCTGACAGCGTTGCAGAGGTGCAGCCATAGGCGATCAAGTCGACGCGTGCGTCCATGAGATCTTTGCAGTTTTGATCAAGTGATTGGCGCACAAATTTACGCATCTTAGTTGAATCGGGAATGGCGTCCACATCGTATCCGCCACTACGCGCGCTATGGATCGTGATGCCAGTGGGACATAACAACAGGCAATCGGGTTCGGCGTTGGTGTTGGATGATGGCACGATTAGGCCAATGCGTTTTGTTCTGGGGGCATAGTGAATTTTATCGAGCATTGTTTTGGCCCTTTGCTGAATCCTGTTGCACCACATTGATAGCATGCTGCAAATCCGCGATCAAATCGTCCATGTGCTCAAGCCCAACAGAGACGCGCAACATGTCCCTTGGCGTCGATGAATCCGGTTTCTCCATTCCCGCGCGATGCTCAATGACAGACTCGGTGCTGCCAAACGAAATCGCCTGCCGGAACACTTGAACCTTGCTGGCAAACAGCTTTGCAGCGCGTTCACCGCCTTTCACACGAAAGGACAACATGCCGCCAAATCCGCCAACCATCTGCTTTGCCGCAATGACATGACCGGGATGCGTTTCTAAGCCAGGATATAGGACCTGCTGCACCAAGTCATTTTGATCCAAAAACCGAGCGATTTTGAGGGCACTTGTCGACGCGGTTTTCACGCGCACTGCAAGGGTGCGCATCCCGCGCAACAAAAGCCATGCTTCAAAACTGCCTAGCACTCCGCCGTATTCGTTTCTAATGTTTTGAATGTCGCTAAGCAGATCCTCATGACCTTTTGCGATGACAACCGCACCAGCGATAAGATCACCATGGCCGTTCATATATTTTGAGCACGAATGCAGGATGATATCCGCACCATGCTCAATGGGGCGTGTCAGAATAGGGGTGGCAACGGTATTGTCGATTGCAACCAAGGCACCCGCCGCATGCGCGATCGCAGAAACTTCAGCGATATCGGTGATGGTCCATGTCGGATTGCTAGGCGTCTCCAGCCAGACCACCTTGGTTTTGTCCTGCTTTATCGCAGCATCAATACAAGCAGCCGTGCATCCGTCGACATAGGTGACTTCAAGTCCCCACCGAAGCCCATGCGTGTTTATCCAGTCACGCAGCCCCGAGTAGACAAGTTTAGGCAAGATCACATGATCACCGGGCTGAAGTCGCTGAAAAACAGACGTGATCGCCGCCATGCCCGACGCAAACAACAGGCAACCAGCGCCACCTTCTAATGCGTTGATCAACGCCTCGGGCTGCGCAAAGGTAGGGTTATCGTCGCGCGTGAACATGCGCCCTGTGCGATCCAAGTCCGTAGGGTCACGCAAGAATGACGTTGAGGGGTGCAAAGGGGAAGCCATTGCATCGGTTTCAGGGTCGATCCAGCCCAAAGCGGTCGCCGCAAGTGTTTCGGGTTGCAGTTTCTCAGTCATGGCTATTCATCCTCACTTGTTTGGGTACCGTAGTCTAACATGGCAGCCTCTGGGCTAATGAGGCCAAATTCGAGGTCTTGCGCAATGCGAGCGAGGTCTCGGTTTTTTGGATCGCCATATCCTGCACCGCCCGGAGTTAACACTGTCATGCGTTGCCCTGCCGGTATGATCTGCTCGCCCTTTGGGCGCAGCGTGTCGCCATTGCTCAACGTCAGAGAGCCAAGCTCACCGTTTTTGCCACCCTCACGACCGCGAGGAGCATGATGAATACGGTCCAATGCCGCAAACAATGAAATAGGGGCATCTTCACTGCTCGATATTTCTAGAACTTGGCCTAAGCCGCCACGAAACTCGCCTGCACCGGCTGAATCTTGGCAATATTCGCGCCGCCAAATGATAAGTGGTGAAACGCTCTCCGTTATCTCGACCAATGATCCCATAACCCCGCTGGGGAATGCCGTCGCAGACAACCCGTCTTTACCACAGCGGCCACCTGTCCCGCCGTTATGGACCAGCTCAGTCGCGAATTTGGTTTTACTGGTATCAGTGTCGACCGAATATCCACCACGCATTGGCAGATCCCAAAGACAGCAAGTACCCTCAGCGGGCACAAGTCCTGGCATCGCTTGGTGTAAGCAGCCAAACACCACATCCGGCAGCAACTGCCCAACTACGTGTCGCATAGCGACGGGCGCGGGGTACTGCGCGTTTGCGATACTGTTTTCGGGGGCTTTGATGATCAAAGGAGCAAGTGCGCCTTCATTGTTTGGAATGTCAGGTGCCAAGGCGCATTTTAGGGCAAAACATGCATAGGCGCTCGCGTAGTTCAAAGGACAGTTGATACCCTTGGCAGAGCGACCCGACGAGCCTGCGAAATCAACCACAACTTCGCCATCCGCTATGGTCATGGCTGCGACCAGATCAAGCGGTTCGTCGTAACCGTCGACACGCATTTCGTAGCGATAACTGCCTTTTGGCAGCGCGTTTATCAAATCACGGGTGCGCTCGCGGGAGGTGTCGATGATGTAATCAGATATCTGGACAAGGTCCGTGATCCCGATGTCGGCCATGCACTCCGACGTTCGGCGGCTACCACATTCAACGCAGGTCATCAGGGCATAGGTGTCGCCCTCAACCTCGATGGGCACGCGGCTGTTACCTTTTAGGATGGTCATAAACGTCTCATCCAGCTTGCCTGCATCCACAAGTTTGAAAATGGGAACAAACAGCCCTTCGTCCAAAACATCAGACCCATCAGGCCCAAACCCAAGCCCGCCAAGATCGGCAAGGTGGCTGGTGCAAGAGGTAAATCCGATCAAGGCATCTTGGTGAAAGCAGGGCCGCACCAACATGAAATCATTCAAGTGCCCTGCGGCTTTCCAAGGATCATTGGTGAGGTAGATGTCCTCGGGGTGCATGTCCTCAAGTGGGTATTGTTCCAAAAAGTACCGCACGGAATTTGCCATCGTATTCACGTGGCCTGGTGTACCTGTGACGGCTTGCGCAATCATACGGCCCTTGAGGTCAAACAAACCCGCAGAGAGATCACCGGACTCACGCACAATTGGGTTAAAGGCCGTGCGCATCAGCGTCTGCGCCTGCTCTTCGACAATGGCGATAAGCCTGTTCCACAGGATTTGCAGCTCGATCACGCTCAATACAGGGTCTGTCATGGTCTGATCCTATCCAGTATCAAGTTCATCTGTTGATCCAGTCGCCCAGAGAAAATTCCTGTAACAAAGGTTGTGGTTTGCGGTTCTTCGATAATGCCAGGTCCTTGAAGCGTGTCACCTGATTTTAGGTCAGGTCGCCAAAAAGTAGCCATTGTTTCGAAACCTGTTTGAGCCGGGACGAACACAGCGCGTTCCCCTGATGAATTGGCGTTTGAAGTTTCAGACGCCTCGGAAAGTTCAACAGGCGCTTTAACTATCGTTGACACCACGACCGACCACGACAGAATTTCGATGTCTCGTTCTGGGATCGTGCGCCCGTAAAGCTGGCGATAGCAGGTGTTGTAAGTGGATTTGATCTTATCAGTGTCCGCCTCTGTCAGCGCACGTGTCGGGATGGGTACCCGAATTTCGTGACCCTGACCGACATAACGCATATAGGCGGTGCGAGTTTCGATCAGCTCCGCATCCTTTGCCCCCTCAACAACGATTTCATGCGCCTGCTCTGAGATGCTGGTGAGCACTGCGTTAACACTTGTGAGGTCAAAATTCGTCAACGTGGTGTATAGACTTTGTACCATTTCATAAGAAATCGGGGCGCTTAGAAAACCCAATGCAGATCCGACGCTGGAATTCGCGGGCACAATAACGCGGGTAATTCCTAGCTTTTCCGCCAACCTAACGGCGTGCAACGGCCCACCGCCACCAAAGGCAATCATGCTAAAATGCGACAGATCAACACCATGTTCAACGCTGTGGATACGCGCGGCGTTTGCCATGTTTTCTTCTACCATTTCGGTGACTCCGAACGCACCTTCTGAGGCTGAAATGTCAAGGTGTTGGCTGACGTCTTGGATCATCGCACCTTCAGCTGCCTTGGTGTTCAGCTTCATCTTACCTTCGGCAAAGGCATTGGGCTCAATCCGCCCAAGCAGCAGGTTTGCGTCCGTCACCGTGGGTCTTGTCCCGCCTTTGCCGTAGCAGGCAGCGCCCGGCAAGGCACCGGCACTTTCCGGACCTATGTTTAACCGCCCAACTTGGTCCACATGTGCAATTGATCCACCACCCGCACCGATTTCGATCATCTCGATAACCGGAATGCGGACCGGCATACCGCTGCCCTTTTGAAAACGGGCGGAACGAGCAATTTCAAAATTGCGAGCCGTCTTTGGTTTATAGTCCTCAATCAAAGAGATTTTGGCCGTTGTCCCGCCCATATCAAAAGACAGGACCTTAGGCTCATTCAATTGCTGTGCAATCTTGGCCGCCAGAATAGCACCACCACTTGGGCCAGATTCCACCAGCCGGATAGGATATTTAATGGCATTCTCCAAAGTGGTCATACCCCCACCAGAGGTCATCAAGAAGATAGGGCAAGTAAAACCTTTGTCTTTGAAAGCGACTTCCAACGCCCGCAGGTAGCGCGCCATAATCGGCTGTACGTAAGCATTGCACGCCGTTGTCATCAGGCGTTCATATTCTCGGACTTCGGGGCACACATCGCTGGAAAGCGTGATTTCTGCGTTGCATCCCTGTGCGATCAATATGTCGCGCACACGTTGTTCGTGCTTTGGATTGGCGTAAGAGTGCAAAAACCCGACAGCGACCGCGCCAATATCTTCTGCGTTCAATCTATCGCCAAGTACTGAAACTGCCGCTTCATCAAGGTCAATCAGCACTTCACCGCGCACATTCATGCGTTCCTTAACTGTAAACCGTAGATTGCGCGGGATCAGTTGTTCGGGTTTGTCGATCATCAGATCAAATTGGTCGTAACGACTTTCGTAGGCTATTTCTAAACTGTCGCGGAAACCTTCTGTGGTTATCAGAGCTGTCTTTTCACCTTTTCGCTCAATCAACGCATTCGTTGCCAAGGTCGTGCCATGAATAAAGATATCGATATCACTCGGCGTGATTGTTGCATCCTGTAAAACAACATCAACACCAGCAAGCACGCCGAGTTCCGGCCGCACCGTATTGGTCGGCACTTTAGCCGTAAAAAGGTCGTTTGATGTCTCTAACACGATGTCCGTAAACGTCCCGCCGATGTCTGCCGCCAATCTGGTTTGTGCAGTCGTACTTGTCAATTCGTGATCCCCGTTGATTAGGTAGTTTATCAAGAGATATGGGACAGAAATGCGGATTGGAAACGAATTGTTTTCATTGAGGTATCGAATTCTTCGATTGCACGATTCTGATGCTAGTAATTTAAACGAAAGCAGCCATTGATCGGATAAGAGCGAACGGCAGTTTTGTCCGCATAGCAGACCTCTATTCAAAGCGCGGTGTTGTCAGTCTTACGAGATCGTGCATCAGATGTCATTAGGAAGCACCCAATGGGATATCAAATTTGTCTAACAATATAAAAACTTGGGATTACTACTTCAATTCATCCGGCAATAATGCTTTTGGAACATTTTGGTAGCTTATTGGTCGAAGCCAGCGAACAATTGCCAATGTTCCAACTGAAGTTGCACGCACATCAGTACTTGCTGGATATGGGCCACCGTGCATCATTGATGGACAAACTTCGACGCCAGTTGGAAAGCCATTGCACAAGACACGTCCAGCCTTTTCTTCCAATATAGGCAACAAATTCCTTGCTAAATTATGATCTAAATCATCCAAATGCAATGTTGCAGTTAACTGACCTTCTAAACATTCTGCAACTGATTGCATTTCATTTACATCATTACAAATAACTATGATCCCTACAGCACCAAAAACTTCATGTTGCAGTGTCAAATTTTCCATCCATTGCTGAGCAGACACTTTAAATAAAGTAGGCAAGGATGACCGCCTTGATATAGCTGCCCCACAATTACTTATCTTTTCCATCAAATCTGCAAATAAGCGAACACCGTCTTCGTATGCTTTATGAATTCCATCCGTCAACATTTTCTGTTCTTCAGTATTTTTTAAAGCAGCTACGCAGGAGGCCTCCATGCGCTCTGCAGCAGTTCCTTTAACAATTACAGTTACACCTGGGTTAGTACAAAACTGCCCTGCCCCCATAGTTAAAGAACCAGCCCATCCCTCGCCCAAAACTTCAGCACGGCTTTCGGCCGCAGATGGTAAAATGAACATTGGGTTTATGGATCCAAGCTCGCCATAAAATGGAATTGGTGTTGGCCGTTGGTGACAAAGGTCATATAATGCTCTCCCTCCTCCCAAAGATCCAGTAAATCCAACTGCAGTAATTTCAGAATGTTTTACTAAAGCAGCACCTACTTCACGCCCTGAACCTTGAACCATTTGAAAAGTTGCCCTTGGCATTTTGCATATTTCAATTGCTGACATAATTGCTTGTGCTACTAATTCAGCAGTTCCAGCATGTGCGCTATGACCTTTAACTATAACAGGACACCCAGCAGCCAATGCAGAAGCTGTATCACCACCTGCAGTCGAAAATGCCAATGGGAAGTTAGATGCCCCAAAAACCACAACTGGCCCGATTGCTTTATGTGTTAGTTGTAAATCTGGGCGTGGGATAGGTGCACGATCAGGCAAAGCTTTATCTTTTCGAATGTCTAAGTATGTTACGTCTTCTATTAAATCAGCAAACATTTTCAGCTGGCCCGTTGTTCGACCACGTTCACCTTCTAAACGCCCTTCAGGTAAGCCTGTTTCCTTGCTTCCAATCTCAGTAATCTCTTCGCCAAGTTTGTCCATTTCGTTCGCAATCGTGCGTAGAAAATTTGATCGTTCAAAACGTGATTTTTTTGAATAGGATCTAAATGCTTTCCTTGCAGCAACAGCAGCTTGATCCACATCAGTCGCAGACGCTTGTGCAAATTCAAAACCATCCAAATCATCAGAACTTGAATTATTACTTGAGCCGACCCAAGCGCCGTCGATTAGATTTTTTCCGTGTAGCATTTATTTTCCCCAGTTAAGGACCAGTGGGTCCAATGGTGTAATTAGTTCAATTAACATTTCATGTATTGGTTGTGGTAAAGGTGGTATTGGATGTCGGCAGAAGGCTGATTTAATAACCCCTCCAGCAACCATTGCCACTTTGGCAGAACGCCAACCGCATTGCCGGTTTTCATGATTTATTGCTGGTAATATTCTACTATAAGCAGAAAAAGCTCCTGCCCTGTCACCAGAATGGAACAAGTCAATTACCGGTTTAATTTGATCAGGGATCATTGCACTAGTCATTGCACCAGTTGCGCCAGCATCAAGGTCAGCTAAGAGTGTAATTGCTTCTTCACCATCAAATGGACCTTCAATTGTATCACCACCAGCAGCAATCAAGGCTCGCAATTTATCAGCTGCACGAGGGCATTCAATCTTAAACAATTTCAGCATCTCGATTTCCTTGGCCATTTTAACTAACAATGGCACGGGTAAATCTACACCCGATAATGGCGCATCTTGAACCATAATTGGAATGCCAACTTTGCCCACAGCAGCAAACTGCTCATAAGTATCATGTGCAGAGCCTTTGAGCAAAGCCCCATGATAAGGTGGCATCATCATTACAATGTCTGCACCTAAATCCTTTGCCATTTGGGCGCGTTCAACTGCAATTTGCGTGGCATAATGACTAATTGTAACAATCACTGGTTTGCGTCCTGCTACATGCTCCAAACACAGCCGCATCAGCTTTTCACGTTCGTAATCCGAAATCAAGAATTGTTCTGAAAAGTTGGCTAAAATACAAATTCCATCAACACCACAGTCAATTGTAAAATCTAAAACTCGCAACATTCCTTCGTAATCTACTGATCCATTATTTAAAAATGGTGTAGGGACAACTGGCCAAATTCCTTTGAATTGTTTATTCATTTTTATTCCTCAATATCGAAATTATTTAAATGCTTGTCAGATATTGAAATGCCCAATCCAGGCTTATTGTCGTCTAGCTGCAAAAAACCATCAACTGCTGCTGGATCACCATCAAAAATATAATAAAACAGCTCGTTGCCAACCTCTATATCATGAACTGGGAAATATTCAGCAATTGGGCAATTTACATTTGCCATAGTCAAATGGTAGTTATGCATTTGTCCTGCATGAGGAATTACAGGTATCTGATAAGCTTCTGCGATGGCATTAATTTTTTGTGCCGCTGTAATTCCTCCTACGCGGTTTGTATCATATTGCAAAACACTAACAGCTTTTTTCTCCATTAATTGTTGGCAACCCATAACAGAAAATTCATGTTCTCCACCAGATATCGGTATAGATCCCATTGCGTTCAGTTCTGCATAGCCGTTTATATCATCTGCAATAACCGGCTCTTCCAACCAACGTGGTTCGTATTTTTCTAATTTAGGCAACATGCGTTTGGCATAATCTAAATTCCACCCCATGTAGCATTCCAACATTAAATCTACATCATAGCCCAACACTTCACGCATTGCTTCTACACGTTTTAAGTTTTCACGCATACCTTTCATGCCATCTTTTGGTCCATATCCAAAACGGGTCTTAAAACCTTGATAACCATTATTTTTGGCCTCTTCAGCTTCTGTCTGCATTTGTTCAATTGGCCCTGCATATAACTTTGAATAATACACGGGGATTTTTTCCTTAGTACGTCCACCAAGTAACTTAAAAACAGGTTTATTCGTCAGCTTACCCATCAAATCCCAGATAGCTAAATCAATCGCAGACATAGCGGTCATACCAATTCCTTTACGGCCCCAAGCATGGCTTCGACGGTACATTTTGTCCCAAATATATGCATAATCGAATGGGTCCTCACCAATCACCATTGGTGCATACCAATCATCTATTGCTTTTTTGACCACTGTTGGAGCAAGAGCCGCATTGCCAATTCCGATAGTTCCGTCATCTGTTTCAACCTCACATGTTAACCATTGATGAAATCTGAACGATGCCATTGCATCACCTTTATCCCACAACGCATCTCCAGCGTTTGTACAAAAATTTCCAGCAGGCGGGACTGTTGGACCCTTCCAATTCCATACACGGGTTCGAATTGACTTAATTTTTGTCATAAAAATCCTCCTTTAAAACGCTTTTGATTTTGCATGATTAGTATTTGCCATACGCACCAACAGATCAAACGCCTGTTTTGTTGCTCCAACATTTGCTTTATTTTGGCCTGCTATATCAAAAGCAGTTCCATGTGCGGGTGTAGCAATAGGGATTGGCAGACCTCCAGCAACTGTGACACCCCGTTCAAAACCCATTAGTTTAATAGCAATTTGGCCCTGATCATGGTACATTGTAACAACTGCATCAACCTCGCCACGTTGTGCCTTTAAAAATACTGTGTCAGATGGCCACGGTCCTGAAACGTTCATTTGTAGTTCTTGAAAAGACTTAATTGCAGGTTCTAAAATATCAATTTCTTCACGTCCAAATTTTCCATTATCTCCAGCATGAGGATTTAGCGCCGCAACTGCAATCCGTGGCCGCATATTACCTGCACGAAGCAAAGTATCATTAGCCAAATTAACAGCTCGCTTGACAGCATCTTGATTAATCTTTTTCGCTACATCTTTAATACCAATATGGCTAGTAACACGTGTAGTCATTAATTCATCCAGAACATTTATTTCTGAATGATATCCTTTGAACCCAAGATATCGGGCCATATATTTATGTTCATCTTCAGCATTTAATCCTGCAATAGTCATAGAGGATTTATTAAATGGCGCAAATAAGACCCCATCAACCAATCCCAACTGTGCAAGGTCAAGCGCTTTGTCCAAACAACGTAATGACGTTGTTCCTCCTTCAACGGTGACTTCAGAAATCTTTACATCATTTGGAAAAATTGTATCCATTTCCAAATGTGATAGTCCTTCTTGAGAAATAATATCCGCTTCTGTTAAAGTGCTTAAAGAAACTTCTAAACCTGCTTGTTGCCCCCCACGCTCAAAAAGATGGCTGTCACCAATAAGTAAAATATTAGCAGCATTTAAAACGCCATCTACTTCTAATAATTTAGCAATTAGTTCAGGTCCAATACCAGCAGGGTCGCCAGGAACTATAGCAATGCGAGGTTGTGTCATTGTTTTTATTTCCAATAATTTAAGTTTGAAGGTTTTTTAATCATTTTATAAAGCCTTTATACTAGCAATATTAGTATATGTGCTTTGCAAATGTTTTCGCATGGCTAAACCCGTAGAAACTACATCTCGGTCGATAATAGCTGTTGTAATTTGTGCATGTTGTTTTAGCGTATTATCTCGCCGATCCACTTGTTGAGATGACAAAAACCTAGCACGCCAAAGGCGCGCATTATATTGACGATGTGTTTCTATTAATGGTTCATTTCTACTTGCTTCAACTATCGCAGCATGAAAAGCCATGTCTAATTTAAAAAAAGCCAATGAATCCAAAATATTTTCTCTGGATTCTAATTGAGTTGCTAATCTCTGAATTTTAGAAATTTCAGCATCTGTTGCAGCGACACAAGCTAGTTCACCAGCAAGACCCTCTAAAGTACCAAGAACTGCTATATTTTGTGATAGTTCTTCAAGGGATGGATCAGCAATATGCGGCCTTCGTGTCGCTGAATATTCGACCAATCCTTCATTCTCTAAAAGTCTAAGAGCCTCACGAAGCGGCGTACGAGATATTCCCAAAGCCTCAGCTAAATCACGTTCTGGTACTGCCGTTCCTGGCTCTAATTTTCCTAAAAGAATAAACTCTCTTAAAGTTTCAGCAGCTTCTTCTGATAATGTTTGACGCGGCTTAACCGCTCCTTCATTTTTTAACGTATCTAACCAATTGATTGCCATTATGTACCCTCAACTTTACTGTATTTAAAACAAGAAATTCCGTTTATGTCATTTGAAATTAATTTGAACATTGAATATCTCTAGCATTAATAAAAAATTTACATGTTCGGGAAATAGATTTCTCACTCAATTCAAACACACAAACATATAATGAATTAATTATTTTCATCATTAATTATTACCTTTTTGTAAACCAGAACGAGATTTCATTATATATTTCCAAACTTGTGGACCAAACAATGCCATGACAGTAAGAATGAAAAAGAAAAGTGTAAGCGGCCTAGTAAGCATCAGCCACCATTTTTCATCTAGCATAACCATTGACTGACCTAAGCGTGTTTCAAGCATACCTCCCAAAATTAGACCAATAGCCATAGGCACCACAGAAAACCCATGGCGACGCATATAAAATCCTAATATTCCTGAGCCTACAGCTATCCAAACATCCATCATTGATTGTTCTAGGGCATAAGCACCCACGATTGAAAAAATAAAGACCACAGGCCATAGTATCTGAATTGGTACGAATGTTATACGTGCAAATAACTTAGCTCCCCACAGTCCTAAAAAGAAGAAAAGTATATTTACCAATAACATTGACCAGAAGATCGCATAAGCAAAGTCCGCTTGAACTGTAAACATTGTTGGCCCTGGTCGCAGTCCATGCACCATAAGGCCTGCCAGAATAACTGCAGCAGTTGGACTTCCAGGAATCCCTAAAGCTAGAGTTGGAACCATTGCTCCACCAGTTGCTGAATTATTCGCTGCTTCTGACCCAGCAATTCCTTCAATTGAACCATTTCCAAATTCTTCAGGTGTTTTGGACCATCTTTTTGCCTCATTATAACCAATCATAGAAGCCACAGTTGCACCCTCTGCAGGTAAGATGCCAATAAATGTACCTATACCTGAAGATCTCAAAATAGTTTTCCAAACTTTCCGGTAGTCGCTCATACTTGGCAAACGAATAGATTTCATCACAACTTGTTTACGCTTAACATTCAGATTATCAGCTTGAACTAAAAGTTCACTAATACCAAAGACACCAATCATTACTGGCACAAAAGGTATACCTTCGCTTAATTCATTGAAATCAAATGTAAATCTCTCAACAGATGTCAGAAGATCAATGCCCACAGTTGCCAAGAGAATACCAAATGCACCTGATAAAATGTTTTTAACAGGTGAACCATCACCGATAGTAGCCAACATGGAAAGACCAAAAACAGTTAAAGCAAAATACTCAGGTGGAGCAAAATTATATGCTGCCCGAGCAAGCAAAGGAGCCGCAGCCATCAAACAAACAACAGAGATAATTCCTCCAATTGTTGAAGAAACAGCTGCCATACCTAATGCGCGTCCCGCTTCACCTCTTTGCGCTAATGGATATCCATCTAAACATGTAGTAGCACTTGCAGATGTGCCAGGGGTGTTAATAAGAATTGCTGTTATTGCACCAGCGAAAGTTGCTGCACAATAAATAGTAGTTAAAATTGCAATAGCCGGGATTGGTTCCATTGTGATAGTGAAAGGCAACAACAAAGCAACACCAGTAGTAGCGTTTAGTCCAGGTAAAGCACCTACAAGAACTCCACCAAGTGTAGCAGCGAATAATAACATTAATAAATATGGATCTGCTAATGCAAATAATCCGTTTAAAAGTGCATCCATTTTATTTACCCATACCATAAATTAGTTAAAAGCCCGCGTGGGAATCGCACTTCAAAAACACTATCAAAGAAAAAGAAAACAGCAAAAGGAACAAAAAGTCCGACAAAAATTATAGCCCAAGCTCGTCGTTCACCCCATAGAATAGATAAGATTGTAGCGAAAAGTCCTAGACCCAAAAAAAAGTCAACATCAGCAATTATTAAAAATCCAATGAGTAACCCTATTGATAAATGAACCACTCTCGTCATTCGTTTAGGAGCTTTATGATTATCACGGAACAATAACCATATTGATAACATAACAATCAAACCAATTATCAATTGTGGAAAATCTGACGGCTGCATACCACGTTTCAAAATTGGTGGGACGCGATCAAACTGTGTAGTTAAAAAGTATGCCAAAACACAAAATAAAATTATTCCAAGAGGTATCAAGTAGCGAAAAGCATTCTGATTTGAAGTAACCTTTGAAACATTGGTAAATAATCGCATTTTAAAGTCCCATGTTATTTTTTGTTTGGCGTGACAATCAGATAACTGTCACGCCTAAAGCTTAATTTATTCAATGAAGCCGAGCTCTTTTAGAGCTGATTCCATATCTACTACCATTGTAGAGATTTGATTACCCCATTCATCTGAACCTACTACAGATGTACTATCCAACCCAACAGACTCCAAGAAGCCTTGATAAATACTGTGATTCATAGATTTTAATAAAGCTGCTTCGATCTTTTCAGCAATCGCATCAGGAGTATCTTTGTGAACTGCAAACCCGCGAACTGTTGAGAAACTAACATCGATTCCCATTTCTTTAGCAGTTGAGACGTTTGGTAATCCTGCCATTCGCTCATTTGCTAGGACAACTATTGGGCAAATATCGCCTGCAGCAATCTGCGATCCAGCTTCAGCCAAATTTAGAACTGCAGCATCAACTGCCCCTGCAACCAACTGCGTTGCAAGTTCGCCACCACCATCAAATGGAACAATTTTTGGCGTTTTCATATCGCCTTTTTTTGTAAACATAAATGCGGACACATCGTCAATGTTACCAAGATGGGTTGTGCCATAAAGGATAGCAGATTCTTTTTGTGCTGCTACAAAAGCATTGGCATCAGCATAAGCTCCACATCGCACCATAAGAATTTGTGGATCATCAGTTCCTCTTGCAATTGGACGTATATCATCAAGCACCATCTTAGTTTTACCTTTTGCAACAGTAGCAGCATGACCAATAGTAAAAGTTAGAATTGAGTAACCATCTGCTGGTACGGTTAAATAGTGATCCATGGCAACAGCACCACCACCACCTTTTTTATTCACAATAACCATATCTGTTTTTAACTCACGTCGTGCACGCAACATCATCATACGAGTGGTGACATCAGTTCCACCGCCATTACCAGCATGAGTAACGACTTCAATAGTCTTAGATGGATATTCATCTGCAGCAGCCATAGTTCCAGTCATAGCCATTATCGCAACAGAAAAAGTCTTTAGAAACTTATTCATTAGTTTTCTCCCTATAAATTTTTTCAATTCTTGCTTTTTTGAATGCATAGAATCGTAGTAATGATAACGTATCAGGTATTTGGTGTTTGGTATACCATTTATTTAAAAAGGTTATCATATAAAATGATTTAATGGGTCGACTTAGCTTCTTGCTCTCCAAAACCCACCCTCGCCAAATGAGCGTCTGAGTAAAGGCTATAGAATCGGTGATATCAAGGCCACAGCCCATGCATCACACAAAACGCACGCCTGTATCTCACTGAAACAACGCGGTTATTCACGCAATTATGGGCTAGTTTGCAATCTGGGGAAGCAGATGGCGGACAGACAGGGATTCGAACCCTGGAGACGGTCACCCGCCTACACACTTTCCAGGCGTGCGCCTTCGACCACTCGGCCACCTGTCCGTA
>Ga0233426_10001518_pt1 | contig 20997 bp, 19 predicted proteins | sample SI_118_April2016_6_FD_179875 | JGI IMG/M metagenome (GOLD analysis project Ga0233426, IMG submission 179875) | Seawater microbial communities from Saanich Inlet, British Columbia, Canada - SI_118_April2016_10_MG | ecosystem: Environmental > Aquatic > Marine > Inlet | place: Canada: British...
CCACATCGATAGCCAGACTATGGATGTGGTTGAGATGGTTTTAGGCGGCCTTGTTAATAAAGAGATCGTCTCTTTGCTTAACAAAAACCAGGGTAAAGCAGTAGGCATCAGCGGCAAAGACGGAAACCTAATTCGCGCGAAAAAGTTAACGATCAAGCGCAAGAGCTCGAATCCTGCTGATGAGACCATAGACATTGGTCAGGTTGGCTCAGTGGTTAGCATAAACACAGAGATCCTCGATGTGATGAAGGATAGTGATTTTATTCCTGTGATTGCGCCCATTGGCACCGATAGCGATGGCGCCAGCTACAATATTAATGCGGATTCAGTGGCCGGCGAGCTCGCAAGCGTCCTCGGCGCAGAGAAGCTAATCCTGCTAACTAATATAGCCGGCGTTCAAGATAAGACGGGAATTGTACTAACCGGCCTTAGCATTAAACAAGTTGATACGCTTATTGCCGATAAAACAATACAGGGAGGAATGCTGCCCAAAGTCGAGTGCGCGCTTAACGCCGTTAAAAAAGGTGTTACCAGTGCGACGATTGTAGACGGAAGAGTAGAACACGCGGTACTCCTAGAAATTTTTACAGACGAAGGGGTCGGCACGTTGATCTCCAAGAGCGGATTGGATAAGAACTAGCTAGGCCAATAAGAAGACATGGATAAAGCCAACAAAGTTTCTCGAAAAGACCAGATCTTACAGGCGCTTGCGCGCATGCTGGAAGCAGCCCCAGGCCAGCGAATTACGACTGCCGCCCTCGCTAGAGAAGTCGGCGTTTCTGAGGCCGCCCTGTACAGACACTTTCCTAGCAAAGCGAGAATGTTCGAAGGACTCATCAAATTCATCGAGGACACCTTGTTCGCACGAATCACTAGAATAATCAATGAGGAGGAAAGAGCAGAAATTCGCTGCCAAAAAATTCTTCTCTTGCTGCTCACTTTCTGTGACAAGAATCCTGGAATGACGCGTCTATTAACCGGAGATGCACTCGCTGGAGAAACAGAAAGGCTGCGCGAGCGCATCGCTCAATTCTTTAGTCGGTTGGAAGCCCAGCTTAAACAGGTGTTGCGTGAAGCTCAGATTCGGGAAAACCTGAAAACGACTATCTCGCCAGCCGTTCTCGCGAATCTGTTGCTCGCGTCGATCGAAGGCCGGTTAGTGCAGTTTGTTCGCAGTGAATTCAAAGTTTCGCCGCTGGACAATTGGGAAATTCAGTGGGACTTTCTAAGCAAAAATTTGTTAGAGCCTTATGTGGCCACAGCCGAAACTGACGAAACTATTTAGCTATTGTCTAGGCTAGCTAGACAGATATCCCGTACTCTTCTCGATAGGCCACGACAGCGTCAAGATAAGGCTGCAATTGCTCGTTCTCGGATGCCGTCAAATAGTTTACGATGTCCTGTAAGCTAATTATACTAACAACCTTTATCTGGTAAAGTTGCTCTATCTCCTGAATTGCCGACAGGCTTCCTGTTCCTTTTTCCTGCCTATCCATAGCGACGGCGATGCCATTTAGGCGAGCGCCGTTGTTGCCGATAATCTGTGCCGCTTCCCTTACCGCCGTGCCCGCCGTAATAACATCATCGACAATTAACACATCGCCGCTTAGCGCGGCACCGACTATCGAGCCACCCTCCCCATGCGCCTTCGCTTCCTTGCGATTAAAACAATATGGCTTGTTCACTTTGTGCTCGTTCGCCAGCGCCATCGAAGTCGCTGTAGCTAGGGGAATGCCTTTGTATGCCGGCCCAAACAAAACGTCGTATTCGATCCCTGCATCCACTATCGCATCGGCGTAACACCTAGCTAGGAAGGAGAGCTTTTCGCCAGTATTGAAAAGCCCAGCATTGAAAAAATAGGGACTTACCCGCCCAGACTTTAGAGTAAATTCTCCGAAGCACAGAATCTGATTCTCAATAACGAAGTGTAGAAAGTTTTTCTGGAATTCTTGCATCAATACCCCATTTCGCCGGATCGTGTTCTCAATAGTTTGGAAGAAATAGACTAAGCTTCTAACTTAGGCTAGTTCACAAAAGCGCTTGCCTCTGCTTCGCTACCAAGTCTTGTATGCCGCTTTTGCCGAGAGCAAGCATCTCTAGCAATTGATCATGACTAAAATCACCGTCTTCACCCGTGCCTTGCACTTCGATGAATCCACCCGATTCGGTCATGACGATATTCATATCGGTTTCCGCATTAGAGTCCTCGTCATAGTCGAGATCAAGCACGGCATGGCCCTTGAATATCCCAACTGAGACGGATGCGATTAACTGCTTCGCTGGATTTGTGCTCACCATTTTATTCGCAATCATGTGATTGATCGCATCCATCATCGCAACACAACCACCGGTGATCGATGCGGTTCTGGTTCCGCCATCGGCCTGTATTACGTCGCAGTCGATCTTGATTGTGTGCTCACCCAACTGGTTCAGATCTATAGCAGCACGCAGGGAGCGACCGATTAGCCGCTGAATTTCGAGGCTTCGTCCAGACTGCTTGCCTCTTGCCGCCTCTCTGTCCATTCGGGTGTTCGTAGAGCGAGGCAACATACCGTATTCAGCCGTTATCCAGCCCTTGCCAGTACCCTTCAAAAAACGTGGAACTGATTTTTCTACGCTCGCATTACATAGCACCTTGGTGTCACCAAACTCGACCAATACAGAGCCTTCCGCATGTTTCGTGTAGTTTCTACTAATAGAGATATTGCGCAATTGGTTGGCGCTTCGTTGGCTTGGTCTAATAAGTTCAGTCATAATTTTCCTGTAGGTTAATGTCTGCAAGCACGTGACTTGCTACAGGCAAATTATCCTAGAAATTGAATGTGATAGCGAGCCACAAGTCGCACGCTAATGCGTTCAAAAAATGCAAACAAAGTACACTGTGATTACAACGCGATTAGGTTAAAATATCGCCAACAGGTTTCACCTCAATATTTGGATAATAGACTATGACATTAAGTATGACTGCCTTTTCTAGGCAGCAGAATGAACAGGAATGGGGTTCACTTACCTGGGAAGTTCGATCTGTGAATCACCGCTATCTTGAAACCAGCGTACGCCTGCCGGAATCGTTGCGAGCGCTGGAAAATGGTGTGCGCGAGGCGGTACGTAAACGTCTCACCCGCGGCAAGGTGGAATGCGCGCTACGCTTTCAGTCAGAGGCGAAAATTTCCTCTGATCTACACCTAAATACAACGCTAATTAAGCAGCTGGTTCAGGCAAACGTCGAGATTGAACAGATTACGGGCACCTCCTCAAACCTGAGCAATATGGAGGTGCTACGCTGGCCAGGCGTTATAGAAGAACAAGACTTCGACAAGACGTCTATCGAGAAACAAGCGCTTAGTTTATTCGGCGCTGCAATGGATGACTTAGTCGCGACGAGAGAGCGTGAAGGGGCAGAACTACAGGGTTTTATCAAGAAGCGTATCGACTCCGTCCGCGAGATTGTAGTTAACGTTCGCAATAAGATGCCGGAAATTCTAGTAAAACAGAAACAGAACATTCTTGATCGCTTGGCGGAACTGCAGGCGGAGCTTGAGCCCGCGCGCCTTGAACAGGAAGTATCGTTGCTCGCTCAGAAGGCCGATGTGGAGGAAGAGCTCGATAGACTAGATTCTCACTTGAACGAGGTAGAGCGGGTGTTAAATGCGAAAGGCCAGAAGGGGCGGCGTCTCGATTTCCTCATGCAGGAGCTGAATCGCGAGGCCAATACACTCTCTTCAAAATCCATTGTTGTCGAAACCACGCTGAGCGCAGTCGAATTGAAGGTGTTGATCGAACAGATGCGCGAGCAAATTCAAAACGTCGAATAACAATATCGAATAATAATCAATGAACTACACTTAGTTTCGGAGACCAAGCTGCATGTCTACAGGCACACTATTCATCGTGACGGCACCTTCTGGTGCAGGCAAAACCAGCTTAGTTAAGGCATTGATCGAACGCGAGCAGCAACTGCGTGTCTCCGTGTCTCACACCACCCGGATCAAACGTCCTGGCGAAGAAGATGGCGTGAACTACCATTTTGTCGATGAAGCCTCCTTCATGGAGAAACTCCGAGCGGGCACCTTTTTTGAAAGCGCTCATGTCTACGGTAATCACTATGGCACTTCGCAATTGTGGGTTAATGAACAGCTCGAAGCCGGCCACGACGTAATTCTCGAGATCGACTGGCAAGGTGCCGTTCAAGTTCGTAATCTCGAACCGAATGCCTGCTCAATTTTTATCCTGCCGCCATCTCTGGAAATCCTAAAAACGCGCCTTCAGAATCGGGCTCAGGACGATACCGAGACCATCGAGAAGCGCATGAGTGAAGCGGTTACGGAGATTTCTCACGTCGCCGAGGCGGACTTTGTTGTCGTTAACGACGACTTTAACACGGCGCTGGAGGACCTCTGCGCTATCATCAGATCATGCAGACTGACTATGAAACATCAGGAAACGAATCAGGCAGCCCTGTTCGCCAGCCTCGCTTTACGCTAATAATTTAGGTAGCTAAGCACCCTGAAATCGTCTGCTTTCAAGAATTGTATGCATTCTGTGTCAGAATTCAGTAAAATCCTCGGTCCTCGTTAAATATGCTCCTCGGAGCTACGGTGGCCTTGCCCGATACAGCTTGTATCCAGCACTCAGCCGCCAGTAAACAGATAGATTATTAAGGGTTTGGTATGGCTAGAATCACTGTAGAAGATTGTTTGGAAAACGTTGATAACCGCTTTGAACTGGTCATGGTTTCCAGCAAACGCTCACGTCAGCTTCAAACTGGGGGCAAAGACCCGCTGGTTTCCGTTGATAATGACAAGCCTACCGTACTAGCACTCAGAGAAATCGCCGAAGGCCTAATCGATGCCAGCATCCTGATAGCCAAGCCACCTAGCGTAGAGCTGGAAGAGTTGGCTGACGAAGCGGCTGAGGCTGTAGAGAAGGTTGCGGAAGCCGCCGCAGAGGCTGAAAAGACTGACGAAACAGCTGCAGCTGAGGAAACAGCTGAAGAGCCCGCTAAAACGGAAGATATAGAACCCCCAGCGACCCAAGCCTAATCACCAATCTAATAACTGAGGAGTCGAGTCTTGCAGGTCCCAGTACTAGACACGATCGACTCTTTAGCCACAGATCTCGCCAGTTACCTCGGTAAAGATCAGGTCAACAGTGTACGGCGCGCCTATTTCTATGCGGAACAAGCACACGAAGGCCAGTTCCGCCGTAGTGGTGATCCCTATGTCAGTCACCCCCTAGCAGTCGCCAGCATTCTCAGCGAAATGCACATGGACCATCAGAGCCTGATGGCCGCTATGCTGCACGACGTAATCGAAGACACCGGCATTACCAAGACAGCAATTAAGTCGCAGTTTGGCAATTCGGTTGCTGATCTGGTTGACGGTGTAAGCAAACTCAACAAGATAACTTTTAGTAGTCGCGCCGAAGCACAGGCGGAGAATTTCCAGAAAATGGCGATGGCCATGGCGAAAGATCTGCGCGTAATCTTGGTTAAAATCGCCGACCGTCTTCACAATATGCGCACGCTGGATGTGCTTGCTCCAGACAAGCGCCGACGCATCGCCCGAGAAACTCTTGATATCTATGCTCCCATCACTAATCGGCTGGGAATGAATACCGTTCGAGTCGAGTTTGAAGAACTGGGTTTCAGCGCGCTTTATCCGATGCGTGCACGTCGAATTTCGGCTGCCGTGAAAAGCGTGCGCGGCAACAGAAAAGAAATTCTTTCCAAGATAGAGACTTCGATTGCCGCTTGCTTAGAACGCGAAGGCCTGCCTGGGCGCTGCGCTGGACGCGAGAAACACCTCTACAGCATCTACGAGAAAATGCGCAGCCAACGCAAATCCTTCTCGGAGATCATGGATGTGTATGCGTTTCGCATCGTCGTCGATCGCGCGGATACTTGCTACCGCGTTTTAGGTGCCGTGCACAGCTTGTACAAACCTGTGCCCGGTCGCTTCAAAGACTATATCGCGATCCCGAAAGCAAACGGTTATCAATCTCTTCACACTACTCTGTTCGGCATGCACGGTGTGCCCATCGAAATTCAGATACGCACCGAAGAAATGGAGGCGATGGCTAACAACGGCATCGCCGCACATTGGCTCTATAAGTCGAGCGAGGACCTGCCAAGCAATCCCCATGTTCGCGCCCGTGAGTGGGTTAATGGCTTGCTAGACATGCAGAAGAACGCCGGCAACTCATTGGAGTTTATAGAGAACGTAAAGATCGATCTCTTCCCCGATGAGATTTATCTTTTTACACCAAAAGGGACAATTTTCGAATTACCTGCAGGTTCTACGGCGGTGGATTTCGCTTATGCGATCCATACTGATGTCGGTAACTCCTGTGTAGCCTGTCGAATTAGTCGCCGTCTCGCGCCATTAAGTGAACCTCTGGAGAGCGGCCAAACCGTTGAGATCATTACCGCACCAGGCACACAGCCCAACCCAGCATGGTTGAGTTTCGTTATTACCGGCAAGGCACGCAGCAACATTCGTCACCGCCTGAAGAATCAGAAACACTCCGAATCGGTTGCGCTAGGACGACGTTTGCTGAATAAAGCATTGGCAGGCTTCGGTGATCAGTTGGACAGTATCTCACAAGAAAATATCGCCGCTATCTTGCAACAAACTAAACTCAAGTCTATGGATCATTTGTTAGAAGAGATTGGCTTAGGTAACCGTATGTCCTACATGGTTGCACAACGATTGGCCTCTCATAGTAATATATCTGCCGACGACGCACAGAAAGTATCGGACAAGAAAGGTTCGCTCGATATTCGCGGTTCTGAAGGTATGGTAATGAACTATGCCAAGTGCTGCCATCCGATACCTGGCGATCCGGTCATCGGACATATCAGTTCCGGCCGCGGCATGGTAATTCACACGGATGATTGTAATAACATCACCGATATTAGAGACAACCCAGAGAAGTGTGTGTCGGTGCGCTGGGACCCTGACGTTCAAGGCGAGTTCTCTGTAGAGCTGCGCGTTGAGTTAGAAAATGAGCGCGGTATTATCGCAACACTGGCGACGACGATTACTGGAACTGAGGCCAATATCGAAAAAATTTCCACCGTCGAGAGAGATGCTCGCTTCAGTATCGTGAATCTCTCACTCAATGTTCGTAACCGAGTTCATTTGGCACGCGTTATGAAACGCGTGCGGCTCATCAAGGCCGTCGCAAAAGTAACTCGAGTTAAGAGCCGCAAGATACGCAAGACGATCAAGAATATCGTCGGTAGTAACTAGATATAAATCGGGGAATTTCCATGACTACACTAGAACAAGTTCATTCCAATACGGCGCCAGCAGCAATTGGCCCCTACTCCCAGGCGATTAAAGCCGGCCCTCTAGTTTTCCTGTCGGGACAGATTCCGTTAGATCCCGGAAGCATGGAGATCATCTCCGATGATGTAATCGCGCAGACCCATCAAGTTTTTAAGAACCTGATCGCAGTCGCAGAAGCTGCCGGCGGCAGTTTAAGCAATGCCGCGAAACTGACTATCTATGTTACCGACCTTGGTGACTTCGCTGTGATAAACGAGATCATGGCTGGATATTTCTCAAAGCCCTATCCAGCACGCGCTACGATACAAGTCAGCGCCCTGCCCAAAGGGTCTAGGGTTGAAATCGACGCCGTTCTGGCGTTATAGCTTCACTATAGAGCCAATGGCTGACGGGCATGGCTTGGCGCGTTCGTAGCACTACTGTATAAAAACACATATACTTTGTTCGTTCCTGCCGGACAGGGTGAGCTTGGTCCTGTCTAGGCGCTGTCGATCTCTGAATAGAGAGTAGTGGACTCTCTGCTAAATCGGACACTACGCACTGTGAATACTGTCAGCCAACAGCTAGACAAAATCCCCATCACGCGTTTAAAAGGCGTCGGCCCCGCGCTTGAGAAGAAACTAAACGCTATTGGTATCCATAACCTGCAAGACCTACTATTCCACCTACCTTTGCGCTATGAAGACAGGTCTCGAGTCGTCTCCATCGGCTCAATAAGTGCCGGCGAAACCGTACAGATACAAGGTGAGGTCCGCAGTACCGACATACAGTTCGGTCGTCGCCGAAGTCTTCGCTCTACAGTTAGAGACAATAGCGGCTTCATCACACTTCGCTTTTTTCATTTTAGTAACGCGCAGAAGGGTTCGCTTGCCGTCGGCAACCACGTCCGCTGCTACGGTGAAGTGCGACGCGGTAGGTCTGGGCTCGAGCTATTTCATCCCGAGTACCGAGTCGTGCGCGAAAACGAAGACATAGTCGTCGAAGACTCCCTTACCGCTATCTATCCAACCACCGAAGGGCTTGGGCAGGCTCGCCTACGCAGCATCGCGAATCAGGCGCTCGCTTTCTTGCCCGCTATTGCTGATGATTCTATTATTGGTTCCGCCCTGCAAGAATTATTGCCAGATGAATTGATTGAGAAATTCACTCTTCATTCTCTTGCCGATGCAATAAGACTGATTCATCGACCTCCGCTGGAGGCTCCGCTGAGTTGCTTAAGTGAAGGCAAAAACCCGGGGCAGCATCGCCTGTCTTTTGAAGAGTTACTCGCTCACCGCCTGTGCATGCGCCGTTTTAAGTCTGACGCACAGCAGCAGCCTGCTCCAAAGTTTGGCGATTCTCCAGCGTTGGTGACAGACTTCCTCAAGGCACTTCCCTTCACTCTAACTAACGGCCAGCAGCGCGCCTACAAAGAGATCGCCGACGATCTAGCGCGCACCTGCCCCATGCTTAGGCTGCTGCAAGGTGATGTGGGGTCGGGCAAGACTGTGGTTGCTGCGCTATCGGCACTGCATGCAATTACCGAGGGTTATCAAGTAGCAATAATGGCACCTACAGAGTTATTGGCAGAGCAACACCTTACGAGTTTTTGCCAGTGGTTCGAACCGCTAGGAATCAACGTTGGTTGGCTAAGTGGAAAGACAAAAGGAAAAGCCCGCACCCTACAACTTGCATCAGCAGCCAATGCAGACTGCCAACTACTCGTAGGAACCCACGCGCTTTTTCAAGACGAGGTGATCTACGGCAAGCTCGGGCTCATCATCATAGATGAACAGCACCGCTTCGGAGTACACCAGCGACTCGCCTTACGTGAGAAGGCAAATCAGCACGCATTGAGCCCACATCAGTTAGTTATGACCGCGACCCCTATTCCTAGAACACTGGCTATGAGCGCCTATGCCGATCTCGATAACTCGATAATCGATGAGCTACCCCCAGGGCGAATCCCTGTAAACACTGCAATAATTTCCAACGATCGCCGAGACCAGGTTATGCAGCGCATTGAGAGCGCCTGCAAAGTAAATAGCCAAGCCTATTGGGTCTGCACTTTGATCGAGGAGAACGAGGTACTGCAATGCCAGGCAGCAGAAGTGACTGCCGAACAGCTCACCACACAGTTACCGGATATAAAAGTTGGGCTTATTCATGGGCGCATGAAACCACAAGAGAAAGTGGAGATCATGCAGCGTTTCAAGCAGGGGGATTTGCAGTTGCTGGTAGCGACTACCGTTATCGAAGTTGGCGTCGATGTGCCCAATGCCAGTCTGATGGTAATAGAGAACCCTGAGCGTCTTGGTCTGGCGCAGTTGCATCAACTGCGTGGCCGTGTCGGAAGAGGGTCGACCCACAGCCATTGTATCCTGCTGTATCAGACACCTCTGTCTAAAGCTGGCAAGCAACGCCTATCGGTAATGCGCGAGAGTACCGATGGATTCTACATCGCTGAGAAAGACCTCGAGCTACGCGGACCCGGCCAAGTTTTAGGCACCCAACAGACCGGGTTGATGAGCTTTAAGGTGGCAGACATCAGTCGTGATGCCGACCTCTTAGATCAGGTAAAAATTGCTTCAGAAATAGTTCTTGAAAAGTACCCTGAAATCATCGACCCATTGATTCAGCGTTGGTTAGCAGACAACGTCCACTACGCCAATGTCTAGCCAGCCAAGGGCTGTTTACTTTCATAAGACCCTTGAGTACTCCCCCCCCCCAAACTAATTTTTACTCTTACCCTAAAGTCTTCTATGCTAGCGGTTCCCTAAGCAGTAGCTAAGTATTAATTCCTCATGGAATCTGTCAGAAATATTTGCGCCAAAATAATTTCGCAGTTTCGGTCTAGATTTCCGGAACTCTACACCAAGCTACCGGCGTTCACGGAACTAACACGCGCCAATAAGCCTATCGGTATCTATCTACTACTTTGGCCAACGATCTCTGCGCTGTGGATCGCCGAAGAAGGTCTCCCCCGATTTTCATTGCTGTTTATTTTTGTCGTGGGCACGGCTCTCATGCGCTCGGCCGGATGCTGCATAAATGATTTTGCCGACCATACGATCGATGGAAAAGTAGGTAGAACCCAGCGACGACCGTTGGTCTTGGGATCGTTGACAAGAAAGGATGCTTTCCTTTGTTTCGCGCTGCTATCCCTAATCAGTTTTTGTTTAGTCTTAATGACAAATGAAAGAACCATCATTCTCTCCTTTGCCGCCGTTGCATTAGTAGCGCTATACCCCTTCATGAAACGATTCACGAACTTGCCTCAGCTGGTATTGGGAATCGTCTTCTCTTGGGGAATATTAATGGCTTTCTCCGCAGCGACCGGAAATATTCCACAACCTGCCTATCTCTTATTCGTGGCAAATTGCTTGTGGACTGTAGCCTACGATACGCAGTATGCGATGGTAGATAGGGAGTTCGATCTTAAAATAGGAGTCAAGTCTACCGCGATACTATTTGGCGATGCCGACAAGGTCATCATCGGCAGTCTGCAGGTCATGTTTATTCTAGCGATGATTCTCGCTGGCAGGCAATTCGAACTTGGGGCGCCGTACTATCTCTCTCTGGTCATAGCAAGCGGGTTCCTTGCCTATCAGCAATATCTCATAAAGGATCGATTGCCGGGGCCCTGTTTCGAATCGTTTCTGAATAACAATTGGGTTGGAGCAGTGATCTTTATCGGCGTGTTGCTGAGCTTCATCTAACACTGCCTGATGGGCCAACTTCGTCTTATCGATTGAAGTTAGCCGATCGCAACTTACGGGGACTTATCCGAAAGCCTGTATGCCAGTTTGTGATCTGCCAAGAATTAGCGCGTGAATGTCCTGAGTTCCCTCATAGGTATTCACTACTTCCAGGTTCTGACAATGACGCATAACCGGATATTCATCCGAAATGCCATTGCCGCCCAACATATCCCGCGCCTCTCGAGCCGCATCCAATGCCTTCAGACAAGAGTTGCGCTTTAACAGAGAAATAAGCGGTGGCGCCAGCTTCCCCTGATCTCGTAAGCGGCAAGCTTGTAAGCATCCCTGTAGAGCTAAGGAGATATCGGTTTGCATGATAGCCAGCTTCTTCTGAATCAATTGATTCGCCGCAAGTGGCCTGCCGAATTGTTTTCTATCCAACGTGTATTGCAGCGCTGTATGCCAGCAAGTTTCTGCGGCGCCTAGAGCTCCCCAGGCAATTCCGAGCCGCGCAGAATTCAGACAGCTAAACGGACCCGCCAAACCCTTCGCATGAGGTAACTTGTTCTCCTCCGGCACAAATACTTCGTTCATCACGATCTCACCGGTTATCGACGCCCGCAAGGCTAGTTTCCCTTCTATCTTAGGCGCACTTAGCCCCTTCATGCCTTTATCGAGAATGTATCCGCAGATCGTACCAGTATCGTCTTTCGCCCAAACGATGAAAACATCAGCAATCGGTGAGTTACTGATCCAGTTTTTCGCGCCAGTCAGGGAATACCCGCCAGCAACGGATTTCGCTCTCGTGATCATGCCGCCCGGATCAGAGCCGTAATCAGGCTCGGTTAGACCGAAGCAGCCGATATATTCCCCGCTCGCTAGTTTCGGCAGGTATTTTTGTTTCTGCTCTTCGCTGCCAAATGTATTGATCGGATGCATAACCAAACTAGATTGAACGCTCATCATTGACCGATAACCAGAATCCACTGCCTCAATCTCACGCGCCATCAGTCCATAACAGACATAATTAACGCCGGCACAGCCATAACCTTCGATGGTCGAACCGAGCAGACCTAGCGCGCCCAATTCACGAAATATCTCCGGATCGGTTTCCTCTTTTTGATAGGCTTCGCGAACGCGGGGTAGCAACTTCTCCTGTGAGTATTGCTTCGCCGTATTTCGAACAAGACGCTCTTCTTCCGATAATTGTTCTTCCATTGCAAATGGATCTGCCCAATTGAATGGCGCATTATCCGATCTGACAGACATAGCTTTCTCCTAGTTGACTCAAGCTACCCAGTCGAATGGATAACCTCTTTAGTTCATGTGTGTTCGGTTTGCTCAATGCAATCGGTTTATCAGCGAGCGCGTGCCCGCTCTAATCCGTCCGTAGGCGCGGTATTCTATCAAACTTCAGCATTTTTAACTAAGAGAGCTGTAACTCATCTAGATGACGATTTTACTCAGATAAAGCGGAGAATATCGGCGACATTTTGATAGAATAACGCGCCATGGATGTCTCCCACATATTAGATTCACTCAACGATGAACAAAGAAACGCAGTAGCGAATCCGTCGCAGCACCTGCTGGTACTGGCCGGTGCTGGTAGCGGCAAGACCCGCGTGCTTGTGCACAGGATCGCCTGGCTGCTGGAAGCCGAGCAGGCATCCCCCTATTCTATTTTCGCCGTGACCTTTACCAATAAATCCGCACGAGAAATGCGTGGCCGCATCGAGTCGCTGATGGCGAATTCCTTCGCAGGCATGTGGGTTGGTACCTTTCACGGCCTTGCCCATCGACTGCTGCGCACCCATTGGAAAGAAGCCGGCCTAGTCCAAGACTTCCAGATCCTCGATGGCGACGATCAGCTGCGTTTGGTCAAGCGTATCAATCGATCATTGAAGATAGATGAAGACAAATGGCCTGCGAAACAGTGCCAGTGGTATATCAATTCACAAAAGGATGAGGGGCTACGCTCCGGCAATATCGATCATTTTGAGGACGATTACACGAAGACTGTACTCAAGGTTTATAAAGCCTACGAGGAAGCATGCGATCGCGGCGGCATGATCGATTTCGGGGAGATCTTGCTCCGAGCGCACGAGCTTTGGCTAAAGAACCCTCAGGTACTGGAACACTACCAGCGACGCTTTAAACACATTTTGGTTGATGAGTTTCAAGACACCAACTCTATTCAATATGCCTGGCTGCGAGTGCTGGCCGGAACGCAGAACCAACTGATGGTAGTTGGAGATGATGATCAATCGATCTACGGTTGGCGCGGCGCTAAGATAGAGAATATCCAACAGTTCAATGTAGATTTCAGCGATGCCGACACCGTGCGTTTGGAACAGAACTACCGCTCTACCTCCACGATTCTCAAGGCTGCCAATAAGCTGATCTCAAATAACCAAAGTCGCCTCGGCAAGAACCTCTGGACTGAGGATGGTGATGGCGAGCAGATCAGCTTATACGAAGCATTCAATGAACAGGATGAGGCGCGCTTCATCGTAGATCGTCTGCAGGACTGGTTTAACAACGGGAACCGCCGCTCCGAAGCAGCTATCCTTTACCGCTCCAACGCGCAGTCGCGCGAACTGGAAGACGCTCTATTGCGTATGGGCATGCCCTATCGTATCTACGGCGGCCACCGCTTCTACGAACGGCTCGAGATCAAGAACGCGCTGGCCTATCTGCGCCTAGTAATAAACAGAGACGACGATACCGCCGTCGAGCGTGTGATTAATGTTCCAACGCGCGGCATCGGTGGCCGAACTATCGAACAGGTTAGAAGCGTAGCAAGAGAAGAGAACTGCTCCCTCTGGCAGGCGTGTGCCAAGTGTGTGAACGAATCCCTCATGACATCGAGGGCTTCCAGTGCTGTACTCGGCTTTCTGGAGCTAATAGATGAGCTAAGCCTTGCCTGTGGCGAATTGGAGTTAGCAGAAAAGACAGAGCACATTGTTAATCACACCGGCCTGATTCAACATCACGAAAAGGAAGGCGGTGAGAAAGCTCGTGCACGCATTGAGAACCTCGAGGAACTAGTAACAGCTGCAAACAATTTCGACGACCCAGATATTGATAAAGACTTCGACCTAAAATCTAACGCCTTCCTGTCTGCATTCCTCGACAAAGCGGCCTTAGATGCAGGCGAGACGCAGGCTGATGAATCCGAAGACGCTGTGCAATTAATGACTCTGCACTCCGCAAAGGGCTTAGAATTTCACCTCGTCTTTCTTGCGGGCATGGAGGAAGGGCTGTTTCCTCACAAAATGTCTATGAACAACATTGCCGGTCTCGAAGAAGAGAGGCGACTTTGCTATGTCGGAATAACACGCGCCAGAACCAAGTTGTATATTAGTCATGCAGAATCTAGAAGGTTACATGGCGATGTGAATCTTTGTCGTCCCTCGCGTTTCATCAGTGAAATACCAAACGAGTTGCTTGATGAGGTTCGAATGAAGTCTAGCGTCAGCAGGCCGTCGTTCGGCAATACCCGAATCGGCAGCAGAGCCAGCAGCAAACTCAGTGGCGACATAGAGGTACCGGAAACTAATTTGTCATTGGGGCAGCGCGTCATCCACGGAAAATTCGGTGAAGGTGTTATCCTTAACTATGAAGGACAAGGGCCTAATGCCCGAGTTCAGGTAAACTTCGATGCAGTGGGAAGTAAGTGGTTGGTGCTGTCCTATGCCAAACTGGAAGTGTTGGCGTGACACGAGATAAGTAGGAAAAACTATGTTATTTATCAATTCATTTAACTCGACTGTTAAGAAACTGTGCACAGTCGCACTCCTTTGCATCTTAACGGCCTGCGGTGGAGAGTCTCAATCAACTAGTTCTGATGCACACAGCAGTGCACAAGAACAAACTGTCTATGAATGGAAGTTGATTACATCCTGGCCAAAGAACCTGCCAGCGCTCGGAACATCCCCCGAGCACTTTGCCGATATCGTCGAGAAGATGAGCAATGGTCGCCTGCGCATCCGAGTATACGGCGCGAATGAACTAGTCGGCGGTCTCGAAGTATTCGATGCCGTATCCCAAGGCGTGGCCGAGATAGGCCACACCGGTGCCTATTATTGGCAGGGCAAAATTCCAAGCACGCCCTTCTTTTCAACTATTCCCTTCGGCCTAACAGGCACTGAAATGGACGCCTGGCTTAGCTATGGTGGCGGCAATGAGCTATGGCAAGAAATCTACGCCCCCTTCAATCTGATTCCAATGCGCGGCGGCAATTCTGGCACGCAGATGTTTGGCTGGTTCAATAAAGAGATTAACTCCCTCGACGATTTACAAGGTCTGAAGATGAGAATACCCGGCCTTGGTGGCGAAGTGTTTCGTCGCGCCGGGGGCATTCCGGTAACCATGCAGGTAAGCGAGGTGTTCACCGCTATGCAAACCGGCGGGCTCGATGCGACAGAATTCGTAAGCCCGTATAATGACATGGCTGCTGGATACCATACCGTTGCCGACTACTATTACTACCCCGGTTGGCACGAGCCCGGCTCAACACTAGAAACCATCTTCAACAAGTCCGCGTTCGAATCCCTTCCCGAAGATCTTCAGGAAATTCTCAAGGCAGGCACAGAGGTGATGAATCAACTCTTGATGGACGAACTCACCGCGAAGAATAATGAAGCGCTACGAGTCTTGGTTGAAGAGCATGGCGTAGAATTGAGAAAGCTTCCTGATGACGTACTCATCGAGCTGCGGAATATTTCCAACCAGGTCGTTGCCGAGCTCGCGAATACCGATGAGGTCACACGGCGTATCTATGATTCGTATAAGGGTTTTCAGGAAGGCGTAGAAAATTATCACAGCATTGCCGAAGACGCCTATGTCGAAGCGCGCAAGCTACCGAACAATTAGCAACCGGTAAAAGAATGAAAGCTATCTTGGAATAGGCCTCTGCTTTCCCTCTTCATCGATCGCACTAAATACGAGAAGCCCGCTCTCTTTGTAGGTTTATCATCGACACTAGCCGACCGCCGAAGATATCACCGTTTGCATTCGTGTCCGTCGGCATAGCCAGGGTTTGTGATGCCAGTTAGCCGATAGGGCCGGCTTTATTGCGGCTCATAGTGATTTCCCAAGTCAATTGAAAACAGTAGCGTGACTGTCTTGATCAAAGTACCGAAGGCAACCAAGTAGCCAATCCGGGCTGCAGCGCAAGTAACAATAACAGTGCGAGCTGTATTATAACAAAAGGCACGACTCCTCGATAAATCTCACTGGTCTCAATTTCAGCTGGAGCGACGCTTCTCAAATAGAAAAGAGAAAAACCGAACGGCGGGGTTAAAAATGAAGTCTGCAGATTCACCGCGATCATCACTCCCAGCCAAATCGGATCGATGCCCATAGCCAGCAATATCGGCCCCACAAGCGGCACAACCATGAACGTGATCTCGATAAAGTCGAGAATAAAGCCCAAAAAGAAGATCAGCAACATAACGACAAGAGTCGCCGAAACGGCACCCCCGGGTAGACTCATTAGTAGCTCTTCAATCAGTTCGTCGCCACCAAAGCCTCTGAATACCGACGAAAAAATCGTCGCACCGACGAGAATCAAATATACCATCGAGGTAACACGCATAGTCTCGATGCTTACCGAGTGGAGCACAGAGACGTTTAGCGCTCTCTTAATCAAAGCCAGAATCATCGCGCCTACCGCGCCAATGCTAGCCGCCTCGGTTGGCGTCGCTATACCCATAAGTATCGAACCCAACACAGCCACCATGAGCAGCACCGGAGGAAGCAAGCCCTTAAATAACGCCGCGAAGACATTCGCTCCCTCTCCCAATTCATCGCTTGCCATCGGCGGGGCATGCGAGGGTTTCAGCATAGCGATGACGAACATATAGGTCGCATAGGCCATGACAAGCAGCAGACCGGGGATTATAGCGCCCGCGAACAGATCACCGATGGAAACAAAATCGGGCGCGAAGACCCCCGCATTCAATTGATACTGTTGGTACGCATTTGAGATAACTTCCCCAAGTAACACCAAGCAAATAGACGGCGGTATGATCTGCCCAAGTGTGCCCGTCGCACAAAGCGTGCCGCAGGCCAGCGAGGGCTTGTATCCCACCTTCATCATCGTCGGCAACGAGAGTATGCCCATAGTGACAACAGTGGCACCGACGATGCCCGTGCTCGCAGCCAGCAACATGCCAACAATAATGACTGAAATTCCGAGACCACCAGGAAATTTGCCAAATACAATAGCCATGTTCTTGAGCAAGTCTTCTGCTATGCGGCTTCGCTCCAACATCGTTCCCATAAATACAAACAGCGGCACGGCAAATAAGTTTTGGTTAACCAATAAACCGTAAATGCGGTTTGGAATAAGTAAGATATAGGCCGTGTCGAAAACACCAATCAGGGTTCCCATAGCAGCGAACCCCAATGACACACCGGTAAGTGATAGAGCAACCGGATAGCCTGCCATCAGCACAAGACACACGACCAAGAAAAAAAGAAGAGGAATGAGTTCGACCACTAGGAGTCTCCCCGCTTGATCGCAGAGATTGATTTCACTATCTCTGAAATTCCTTGCAGCAGGAGTAAGGTAGGCAAGACAAGGATCGCTGACTTCAGTAAATAGACAAAGGGTAGGCCACTGGATTCGGCAGACCCTTCCCGTATTCGCCAGGAAACGGCAACGTAATCCCAACTAATCCAGATAATAAAGCAGGCAGAAGGGGCGAGCAAAAGTAGCGCGCCAAACAGATCTATCCAAGCACGCTTTTTCCCGTTAAGTCTGCTGTAGAAAATATCGACCCGAACATGACCCTGCTCCTTAAGCGTATAGGCAACACCAAAGGTAAATATAAGCGCATTGAGGTATATAACCGACTCCTGTAACGCGATAGAGCCAATTTGAAATGCGTAGCGCAGCACAACGATGGCTGCCATAACAACCACCATAGCTAGAGTGAGCCAAGAAAAAAGTCGGCCTAGACTATTTGATAACCCATCGATGAGAAGAGAAAGCTTTTCCATGGTGTTTAGGTACGCTAGTACGCCGTTGCTCTTATTCGAGTCTATCTAACTATTGGCCCTATCTAACTGAAGGCCGCTCATTATTACATACATAGCAGGGCTCCATGAGGGTGTCAGACCCACGCGTCATAGCCATACACGCATTAGTTGATAGCTAAGCATAAGCAGGGCCGCCACGCTCACTATTGTCAGAATACCCAAAATCCACAACATTCCCCTTCTCACGCGCACCGCCATTCGCCTACGGAAAGTAGCCTCACTGCCAGCCTTATCGGGTATCTCCTGAAAAAGCTCACCAGTGCTATAGAGCATCAGCGCCCAGCAGAAGCCAAGAATAGCGGGCATCAAGAGCGTGTCGCTATCGAGCAGGGAGTTATCCAAAACACTGAGAACAAGCACCGCCAGAGAAAACCCAGCCAAGACGACTATCGACAGCCGAAACCTAGCTAAAACAGTGGCAATTCGCTGTAGTCGCTCTATCATTGTCGTCCGTAGCAGCCTAAGTAAGCCTTCTCGCCTGCAAGCTTACCTAGTAAACATAGTTTCATCCACAGGACTAACCAAGGTAAAAGCATTGAGTTCTCCTACTGATCCTCTGACAAGCAAAAGTTTCGAACTCCCATTCCTAGCAGGCCTCAATCCTGACGGCGATCCGGTCTTCGAGAGCCTCGAGGTCGAATTGGTCAAGGATACCGAAGACGAGGTACGGCTCGTACGCTCCCCTTTGCTGACTCGCAATCTGGCCGCTGGAGATAAGCTCAAGGTCATTAACCCTTCTTCTGCCGAGTATGAGTTGCTGCGTCGCAGCGGTAACCTTTCCATTCGCGTCTTCCGTGTTCACCAACTAGATGTGTTAGCAGAAAACCTTACAGCGCAGATTGAAAAGCTAGGTGGCAGCTTAGACAAGCAAAATGATCGCGCGTTAGTTTACAGCATCCATTTTTCTATCGGCTTCCAAGTCATCGAGGAGCTATTGAGCGCTGTCTGTAAAGATTATCCTGATACAGTTTGGTATTATGGGAACGTTTACGATCCCGAAGACGGCTCCACACCGCTTCAGTGGTGGCTGGAATTCGAAGATCAGGAATAGCCTTTATCCATTTAACTAGCATTCGACTAAATAGACGAGTAATCAGACCATGCTAATTGTAGTATCACCCGCTAAGTCTCTCGATTTCGACACCAAGGCCCCCACTCGAAGATTTACCGAACCACAATATCTCGAAGAGTCCACACAGCTTGTAGGTCAATTGCAGAAGTTAAGCCCGGAAGATTTCTCCGAGCTTATGCATATCAGTGGCGACTTAGGTGAACTCAATCATATGCGCTACGCAAACTGGCATACACCCTTCGATTTAAAAAATTCCAAGCAAGCCGTTTTCGCATTCAAAGGTGATGTCTACATCGGTCTAGACGCAGAAAAATTCTCTACAGCAGATCTAAATTTCGCGCAGAATCATCTGCGCATTTTGTCTGGGCTATACGGCCTACTTCGACCACTGGATTTGATGCAGCCTTATAGGCTTGAAATGGGCTCCAAGTTCAAAAACAAAAAAGGCAAGAATCTCTACGAATTTTGGGATAGCCAGCTTACCGAAAACCTCAATAAATTATTCGAGCAAGACAAAAGGCCAATTCTGATTAATCTCGCTTCAAAAGAATATTTCAGCGCAATCAAACCACAATTTCTTAACGCTGAAATCATTTCGCCTGTGTTCAAAGATTTCTCTAACGGAAAATATAAAATCGTAAGCTTCTTTGCAAAGAAAGCTCGCGGGTACATGACCGCCTACATTATTCAGAACAGAATCAAGAGCCCCGAGAAGCTGAAGAACTTCGACGTAGAGGGCTACCGCTATAGCGAAATGGACTCAACCCCGATGCAACCAGTCTTTCTGCGCGACTCACAATAAATACTGTGCTGGAACTCCCCTTTAGCCAAGCCAGCGAAAATAATAAGCAAGTCATCTTAGAAATACTTAAACGGCACCTTAAAAAGGGCGACCAGGTACTTGAGCTAGCTGGAGGAACCGGTCAGCACGCCGTTCATTTCGCCGCGAATCTACCAAACCTTCATTGGCAGTCCTCTGACATTCCGAGCAACGTGAGTATTCTCAACCTACGCCTTGCTAGAGCGAAGCTGGCAAACCTGCCCGCGGCCTTAACCATCGATGTAAATAACTCTCCTTGGAGCAATCACAGGCCTACTGCAATTTTCAGTGCTAACAGCTTGCACATTATGTCTGCCGATTCAGTTGAGAATTTCTTCACGGGAATAGGTGAAGTGCTGCAGGCCAATGGAACACTGCTCGTGTACGGCCCTTTTAAATATGTAGGTGAGTTTACTACGGCAAGTAATGCAGATTTCGATCGCTGGCTGAAAGACAAGGATCCTCTAAGTGGTGTTCGGGATTTCGAATGGATAAGTGACTTGGCGGCCAAAGCCAACTTAACCTTCATCGAAGACAATCCTATGCCAGCCAACAATCAGCTTCTAGTCTGGAAGAAGGCGAGGTAAGTTTGGGGCTAGCTTGTTTAGCTAAAACCTCGCATTTTTTGATTTGATTCTAGTATGCCCCGGTAAAAGTACCTGTTTATGCGTATTTTCCCGCAAATTCCATTATCATGGGGTCACACAGATGAATTCGAACGCCGCCAGTCGAATTGGCAGACAAATTGGGAGAACAACAATGTCGAAATTTACGGAACTTGTACTCAGCACAGTAGTTGTGGGCATTTCCATGTCCTTGCTCACACCCCTAAGCATGGCTCAGGAGCAAGAGATACCGCAACTGGGCGGTGTTTGGACCAACGCCTCTAGAACCAGCCTCACGCGTCCGCGCGGGCTTGAAACGCTTGTCGTGCCAGGCGAAGAAGCTGAACAAATTGTTGCGAAAATGAGCATCGCTGGAATCTCCGCTGAAAATGTTGAAGCTGGGCCAGCCATCGATCCGGAAACCGGTGCGCCGCCCGTTGGCGGTCAAGATTTCGGATTGCGTGGTTACAACCTTTTTTGG
>Ga0233426_10001521_pt1 | contig 20957 bp, 19 predicted proteins | sample SI_118_April2016_6_FD_179875 | JGI IMG/M metagenome (GOLD analysis project Ga0233426, IMG submission 179875) | Seawater microbial communities from Saanich Inlet, British Columbia, Canada - SI_118_April2016_10_MG | ecosystem: Environmental > Aquatic > Marine > Inlet | place: Canada: British...
AGGCATCCCGGTTTGGTCGAGCGATAATAATCCAGCAGATTGATCTAGCAAACGCATTACTACCGACTCACCATGTTGTACAGGCATGGTAGACATGCGCACATCAATATTATGACCTTTAATTTGTAGATTAAACCGGCCATCTTGGGGTAAACGTTTTTCTGAAATGTCTAAGCCCGCCATCAGTTTCAAGCGTAATACCATAGCCGAGGCAATTTTATTTTCTTTAAGGATATTTTCTTGAAGTACTCCATCAATACGTTGACGAATTCGTAATAAATTTTCATCAGGTTCAATATGGATATCAGACGCTCGCATTTGCACTGCATCTTCAAAAACGGATTGCAATAATTTACCAACCGTTGCATCGCCACTATCATCTAGAAAGGTAGACGATAAATCAAAATCAGTCGTCTGTTCGTATTCTTCTTCTAACTGACTAGCAAATGATTCGATGTCTGCCGTACGTCGATATAATCCATCAAATGCCTCATAGAGTTGCGATTCCATTACAACGGCAAGATTTAATCTTTTCGGAGAAAGCATTCGTTCAAGCTGGTCAAGTCCACTTAAATCAGCAGGGTCGCTCATCCCTAATAATACAGATTCACCTTGATCTTCAATAATGAGCGCGCGTAAACGACGGGCGTGAACTTCGGGTAACAAAAGCGCTACTTCATTAGGAATACGGCGTTGGCTAATATCTAAAAATGGGACATTAAGTTGCTGAGCTAAGAACTCTTGTAATTGACGCTCGCCTATATGGCCAAGCTCAATCAAGGTATCTCCTAATTTTCGTCCCGTAGTTTTCTGGCTATTTAATGCCTGCATTAATTGTTCATTAGTAATGATATGTTCATGTACTAACAAATCGCCGAGGCGCATTTTTAATTTAGGTGCTGCCATAGTTATTCTCTCAACTCAATAATACGCTGACGGGCAAACGTTTCAGCGCTTCCTGATAACCCACTTTTATTTAATGCTGTTTGATAGGCATTGCTTGCTTGTTCAAATTTGCTGTTGCTGTCGTGTGCCACAGCTAAGCCTAACCACCAGCGAGAAGCTGAAGGTTCGATGCTTACCAAAACTTGATATGCTTGTGCTGCAAAAGAAAACTCATTTAGCTGCTGAGCCGTTGTAGCTCGTAAACTCTGATATTCAACATGGGTAACATCGTTGACATTAGGCATAGCGTTTAAAGTCAAAAATGCCTGTTGTACTTGGTTTTTTTGCAAATAGACTCTGGCTTTCATTACTCGAAACTCGCTATCATTTGGTGATAAGTTAATTCCTTGAGAAAGTAAATTTAAAGCATCTGAGTAAGCTTCACGGCCAAACCATAAAGCCGCAAGTTGTTTCCTCGCACTTTTATGATCTGGGATAACTAATAATACATCTTCAAATAACGTTTCTGCCTGAGCTATATTATTATTAGCGAGTGCTTGCTCAGCACGTAATAATTTTTGCTTTGCGAGTTCACCAGGTGTTAATTTTTTTCGTGATATTTTCAACGTTGATTGTTTTATATCAATAGCAACTGGCTTTACAAGCTCTTGCTGGTTCTTCGCGTTATTAATGATGCCATTAGTCGAATTAACAGTGGTTTCAGCAACATTTTCACTTATAACATTGTCATTGAGAATATTATTTGATTTAATATTTTTTTGAGTAGTATTAACCTGTTCAGTCACTTCTGGATTATTTTGGTTAAAGTCATCTTGATTTAACGTATTACTTAGATCAAGATTTTCTAATGTCTGCTCTGGAGATGAGGCCTTAGGTTCAATAGTATGTTCAAGTTTTTTGACTGTTGTATTATTTACTGGGGCGTTGTTATCTTGTGAAAAACTCATCTTTAATGCTTGATTTTCAACATACATTTGCCAAACAAAAATACCGAAAATGTTAAGTAAAATAATAACAATTAAACTAATGAATACAGTTTTTTTATTTGAAGATGGTGACGAAACAGGCGCAGTAAAATGACTAGAACTTTGTTGTTCAACTTGGCGTTGGTCTAAATCTTTTAACATCTGGTTAATTACGCTCAAGCGATTACTCCATAATTTTTCAATACATATACCATTATTACTGCTGAAATTGTCACGCTAGCAATACTTATGTACCATTTAGTGTTACTAGGTTGAATCGTTGCTTCAGTATCATTTATCGCTGCAGATAAATGCTTATTCGTTATTTGGTAAATCCCCTCCCCATAACTTAACATCAACATTTTATGACACAGCACATTAACCAACCGTGGGATGCCTTTACTTACTCTAGCCACCTTATTCGATATAGTAGCACTAAATAATGAAGCTCCCTTATAACCTGCAACGTTCATGCGATGCTGAATATAGCTTTGTACTTCTATCGCTGTCATTGCTCGTAGTTTATAAGAAAAAGTAATACGTTGTTTTAGTTGCCTAAATCTTGTTGTTGCTAGACGTTCATCTAATTCTGGTTGAGCAAACAAAACGACTTGTAAAAGTTTCCGCGTTTCAGTTTCTAAATTTGTGAATAAACGCAGAGCTTCAAGACTTTCTTCAGGCAAAGCTTGAGCTTCATCCAGAATAAGTACGACGGAATGACCTTCCGAGTGGAGTTCTAATAATCGTTGCTGAATACGTTCAGTTAGTAATTGTACTGACATGCGCTGTGCTTGTTTTACGCCTAGTTCAACGGCTACCGCTCGACGTAGCTCATCAGGTTTTAAATAGGGATTAGGAATATAAGCAGTAACAAAATGTTCTGGTATTTCATTGAGCAATTTTCGGCAAAGCAGGGTTTTTCCTGTACCTACTTCACCTATAACCTTAATAAAACCTTCACCTGTTTTCAATGCAGTTAACAATACAGCTAACGCTTCATTATGAGGCTCTAAACCAACATAAAATGCAGTGTTTGGTGTTAACGTAAACGGAAGTTCCGTTAAACCAAAGTGGTAAAGATACATATATGTTGGCTATTCGTCATTGCTATCAGGAACAGGTTTAGAAGCTTCAGGTGCAGTAGAATCAACTTCTTCATTTTGTGAAAAATCTTCTTCTGGAAACCATTGTTTTAACAATGAACGAGCATCTTGCAACTGGTTTTTCCACGTGTCTTGACCAACAACAATAGGTTTTAACATAATAACCAATTCTTTTTTCTGTGTTGTTTCACTTTTACTTTTGAATAACTCACCAAATATTGGTATATCACCTAGAAGTGGCGTTTTTGATTCCATATCAACTTTTCGTGTTTCAATTAAACCACCAATGACAACAATTTCACCTGACTTAGCACGAATGATTGTATCTGATTCTCGCACACTGCTTTGCGCTAAAGGTAAGATAATCTCTTCCCCATCAAACTTAATCACTTTACTTTGTTCATTAGTCAAGGTTACCGAAGGATGAACATGAAGAATAACTTCATCATTTTCAGCAACTTGTGCAGTAACATCTAAAGCAATACCTGAGAAGAAAGGCGTCAAATCAATTTCTGGAGTCGTTGTAGTTGATGTGCCTGTAGTCGTAGTGCTTGAAATATCAGTAACAAAATATTCATCTTCTCCGACTTTGATTACCGCTTTTTGATTATTAGTTGCGGTTATTCTTGGGCTTGAAAGTACTTGTACATTACCTTGTGTAGACAGTAAGTCAATCACGCCACTAAAATCATCATTATTAAACGATAAACTACTCGTGCCCCCAATAGTACCTGAAATAATGTTACCTGCGATTCCGCCAGCCGTAGAAAAAGTTAAATCGCTACTGCCAATACTTCCTAGCACTTTATCCCACTTAACACCTTGTTGATAATCATCATTAAGCGTAACTTCCATAATTTTTGCTTCAATGATAACTTGGCGTCGTAAATGGGTTTCTGTATCTTTGATGAAGCCTTTAACGACCTTTATTTCTTCAGGTAAAGCACGAATAGTTACTAAACCGGCTTGTGGAGAAACGATAACTGAACGTCCTTCCTCTGAACCAACAAGCAAAGTTAATGTATCTTTTAATTCGGTCCAAAAATCAGATTCAGTTTCGGTGTAGATATTAACACCGCCATTTCCTTGCTGATTATTTTGATTGTTATTTGAGCTACTTGAGCTATTTGAATTACCTGATCTGCTTGAATTATTTGAGTTGTTGCTAGAATTATTGCCGCTGTTTTGATCACTCTCTGACACACCACCAGAATTTATACTCATACTCGACATGCCTGAACGCTTTACGTACAAGTAGTTAAGAGGAATAGTTTCTGTGCGAATACCAGCAGGATAAACTTGAATAACTTTACCTTTACGACGTATTTCATAGCCGTAAACTTCTTCTACAACATCCAAGACTTCATGCAGCGTATTATTTTTTAAATTAAGCGTAATTGTTCCCGTAACATCAGGATGAACGACAACGCTATAAGGCGACTCATCAACTAAAGCAGCAAAAAAATCTTGCGCACTTACATCACTAGCTGCAATTTCCAAACGCTTTTCGGCGAGTAAGCCTTGTCGAGCTTGGCTTATACTTCGCTGCATTAATTCTTGCTGAATGTCATTAGGTACGTTTTGTAATGCCTTAGGTTTAGGCTTGCTAGATTCCTTTATTGCCTCATCTAGTGCACTAATCATCTCTGCGGGTTTATCTGGTGCAGTTTGACAACCAACTAAAGCTAAAAGTAACGTGAAGCAATAAAGTTTTCTTTGAGTATTTTTCATTTGATCATATCTTTTCATTTTGATTTAACCACGACACTAGAAAATACACTGAGCTTTAAGCGTTTTTCTGCTGAACGTAAGACAACGCTAGTATTGTTCACAGCTACCAATTCATACTGACGAATAAAGTCACCTACTTTTAATACTTGACCATTAATCACCGCGGTATGTACTTCAACGCCATGAACAATACTTTCTAATATTAATTCTGCTTTTGTTGCCGCCTGTGCTTTAGTAATTGATGTAAAGCCACTTACTGACAACGGTTTTGTAGGGTCATTATTTTGTGCACTAACTAAAAATGTCATAAACATGATTATGAAAGATAAACTGTTTAACGTTAGGTTTTTAAACACCGATAAACTCCCGTTTAGTACTTAAGCTGTACATTTCTATTTCTAGTTCACTCACCGGATATTCTTTAAGCTGATAATTAAACTCTTTCCAAAAAAACTTCCATGATAGTGATTCAAGTTGAGTTAAATAATCACGTAATTGAAAATAACTACCGCTAAGTTTAATTTTTATTGAATGTCTATAAAGCACTAATTTTTCTTGGTTAAGGTCAGCTTCCGCAGTTGAAATATCTTTACTTTTAACAGCAGGCTTTGAACTCGCAAGCGTTATCGCTTGAGCTGGAATAACTTGAAACGATTGTAAAGAGATACCTTTTTGAGTTTTTAACAACTGCAGTAACGCATGGCGCATTTGAATAGGGTTGATGAGATCTGAGGTAAGCTGTAATAAATTCACATCAACTTTTTTTAGCCTTTCTTTATATTGTGAAATTTGCTTATTTAGTGCTGAGTTAGGATCTTTTGACAAGCCGTCTTCTAGCAATGTTATTGAGGAATTAGCTGAACGGTTTGCTTTACTCATTTGTATAATTTGCTTTTCAAACTTATCTATTTTTGACGCGTTATCGTCAATAAAAAAAGTATGAATGATAAAAATTATGGCAACTAAGCCAGTAATCAGTACCATATATTGTTCACGAGGTGTAATCGCTAAATATTTGTCACCATATTCTTGCCACTGTTTATTCATTAGTCTCTCCCACGCTGGCTTTAGAGCTAACTAAAAATTGGGTCAACTTTTCTTCATTTTCGTTCAGAGAAAAATTAATGAATGATTTTCCTGACAAAAATTTTGATGTCTCAAATTTAGCTAACCATGCAGGAACGGCTTCAGGGCTTCTTGCTAAACCTGAAAAAGTTAAATCTTGATAAGTAATATTAACATGCTGCAAACTAATGTCTTTGTGATGCATCTTGGATAATTCAGTCATAGATGAAGCAAAGCCTGCAACCGAAGTATGTGTTGGGTCTGTTAACTCACCTAGTAATATATTTTTATTTTTCAAAAAGCTTTTTAACATGGCAAGCTCTTCAATCACTTTTGAACTGGCACGATTAGCTTTAACTTTCTCTTGTAATTGAGCGAGTAATTTTTCTTGTTTTGCTTTTACTTTTGAAAGCTCAGAGTGTTTAGCACTCAATGTTGCTACTTGATACTGATTCAAAAAAGTCCAAGACAACATGAATAAAAAGGCTACAGACCAAAGCGCTACGACTCTCGGTAAAGTCACTAACGCCTGTTTAGGTAATAAATCTGCGTGTAGTAAATTAATTGAATTTTTTGCCATTAGCTTATTGGCTCCATATTATTCAACTGTGTAGCTCCGACAGATACCGCAAACTCTCTAGTATGAGCCAAACCATCCGGCATAGTGAGTAAGTTTACTGCAACATTTGTATTTTCGGACAACTTGCGTGCTAATACGGCTTCATTAGCCATAGGAACAATAACTTCAATGCTACGAATAGGCGCTTGTTTTAATTGACGTTCAAAATAATCTGTTGAACGTTGAATTTCTAGGTTTAAATTATCAATAACACCATATGATAATTCTTCTTCTGTTTTTGTCGCTATTTGAGCAAAGCCGCGTAAACGACGCGAGAAAAACACTTTGCCTTGCTTAACAATCAATAATATTATTTCTTCGTTTGGCTGCTGACAAACCATTAAGCAAGCATCGTTTTGCACTACGAGTAAGCTAGCAAAAGCAAATTCTTCAGTAGTGATTGATTTTAATATCAGCCCATTTTGACTAAGCGGCTCAATGAAAGTTAATAATTCTTTTTTGGAAGCGCAGACAACATTTATTTTTTCATTTCCACCGGCCAGTGTTGGTCCATCAAAATAATCCAATACCATGTCTTCTGGTGAATAATTAACGAGATCTTTAATTTGCCATTTTAATGCAGCGTTTAACTCGCTTTCAGGAATGTTCGGCTTATCAACTTGCACAATTTGTGTTTGTGATGAAGCTAAAACGAGATGACATATCCCCTGCAATTGATATTTTTCTTGTTGAAGCTTAATCTGTTTAGGATGTTCCGCTAAGGGAGATTTAATTTGTTGAAACTGTGACTCCTTTTCCTCTGGACGAGAAAAAAAAGCAAACGACTGCTGGCGTAGACTCACACCTAACAAATCTTTAGACTCTACTTTTGAGAAAATATTATTTATTTTTTTAATAAGCGACATTTATCAATATTATTATTTATAGTCAAATCTCTAAAAATCATTATCCCCTATTCCATTAAAGGCGCAAGTTTTTTATTGAGTAGTTACATTTAAGTAAAGAATAACATTACCTTTTATGCAATCAGAATCTAAATTACAGACAATTTCGCACCCTTTATTTGAGAAACACCAGCTTCATGTTTCAATAAAGCGTGACGATTCTATTCATCCAATAATTTCTGGAAACAAGTGGCGTAAGCTAAAATTCAACTTAGATTTCGCTAAAACACACAATTACACTGGCGTTATCAGCTTTGGTGGTAGTTTCTCGAATCATATTCACGCCCTAGCTTTTTCTTGCCAGCAACAGGGATTAAAAAGTATAGGCATTATTCGCGGCGAAAAAGAATACGCGAGTAATTTCACCCTTTCTATGTCGATAAAATGGGGAATGGAGCTCAATTTTGTTGATCGTAAAACCTATCGTTTGCGTGAAGACGAAGATTACCTAGCTGAATTACAGGAAGCACATCCTGATTATTTAATTGTTCCTGAAGGGGGGAGTAACGCATTAGCCTTGCCAGGTGTTGGTGAAGTGATCACAGAATTAAATCATCAATGTGAATTTGATACTTTACTCACACCCGTTGGAAGTGGAGGAACTTTAGCTGGCTTAATAAAAGCAGATAATAATCAGCATCAACTTATAGGTATCGCGGTACTTAAACAAAATGGGTACCTAATAGACCAAGTAAATAATTTATTAGGAGAACCATCAAATTATACACACTGGCAAATAATGTCTGAATTTCATCGTGGTGGTTATGCAAAATTCAATAAAGATGATGCGTATAAAATACTCAACTTTAGTAAGCAAACAGGCTTTACTTTTGAACCTGTATATTCAGGAAAAATGATTTTGGCATTACTAGACTTAATTGAGCAAGAATTTTTCCCCAAAGGACATCGTATTGTGATTTTGCACACTGGTGGCTTACAGGGTATTGGCGGTTTAATCGAACGAAACTTACTTAGCGCAGATGATTGGGCAATGCCTAAAATCAAGTAACATTATGGGAGATAACAATAGATAAAAAAATACCGTTATTCTTAAAAGAACAACGGTATTTTATAGACTTAATTTAGCAGGCTAAATTAAGCTTCAGCGATAACTACAACTTTGATGCTAGTATCAACATCGTTGTGTAAGTGAATAGCGATATCGAATTCACCCGTTTCACGGATTGTACCTAAAGGCATACGTACTTGAGCTTTTGCAACTTGAACGCCAGCTTCAGTAATTGCATCAGCAATATCTTTAGTACCGATAGAGCCGAATAATTTACCTTCGTCACCCGCAGATGATGCGATGGTGATTTCAGCTAATTCAACGATTTTAGCAGCTTGAGCTTCAGCAGCTTTCAAAGTTTCAGCCAATTTAGTTTCAATTTCAGCACGACGTGCTTCAAAATGTTCTACGTTAGCTTCAGATGCAAATACTGCTTTACCTTGAGGTAATAAGAAGTTGCGTGCATAACCAGATTTAACAGTTACCTTGTCGCCAAGGCCGCCTAATTTGGCGATTTTATCAAGAAGAATTACTTCCATTTTCAAAACCCCTTTTTAGGTTACTTATGTAAATCAGTATATGGTAATAACGCTAAGTAACGAGCACGCTTGATCGCACGACCAAGTTGACGTTGGTATTTAGCTGCAGTACCAGTAATACGGCTAGGAACGATTTTACCACTTTCAGTGATATAGTTTTTCAGTGTAGCAATATCTTTATAATCGATAGAGGTAGCACCTTCCGCTGTGAAGCGGCAGAACTTACGACGTCTAAAAAAACGAGACATGGATTTCTCCTAAATATGGTGTATTCATAAGGTTGAATTAACAACTCAAAGAAAGCACCTTAATTAATCATTTCAATATGTTGAGCATGTAAGGCAAGAAGCGGGTTACCATTTCTTGATTCATGACGGTTTATAAAACCAGTCACTTTGAGCTTACTGCCCGCAATTAAATCACGAGTTAAGTTTTGTGACAGCTCACCTGTTGCTACAACTTGTATCCGGACAAATGCTTGTCGGTTCATGCCAGCTTCACTTTGGATGGACTTATGGTCCATGGAAAACTGACAATGCTGAATACCTGCTGGGCTTGTTGATTTCTTCGGTGGTTTTACCACTTCACCAACCAACACAAGGCAATTCTCATAAAGAGAGTTTGTCACGAGTTACTTATTCGCTCGCAGCTTCTTCTGTAGTTTCAGTAGCAACTGGTGCTTCTGTAACAGCTGGAGCTTCTTGCTTAACTTCGCGGCGATCGTCGCGACGTTCTTCTTTAGCAGCTGCCATTGCTGACGCTTCAGTTACTGCAGTTTTAGTGCGCATGATCATGTTACGGATAACAACATCATTGTAACGGAAAGCTGTTTCAAGCTCATCAATAACTGCTTGTGGCGCTTCAATGTTTAATAAAACATAGTGTGCTTTGTGCAATTTATTGATTGGGTATGCTAATTGGCGACGGCCCCAGTCTTCAAGACGGTGGACTTTGCCTTCAGCAGCATTGATCAAGTCAGTATAACGCTGGATCATGCCAGGTACTTGTTCACTCTGATCAGGGTGAACCATAAATACGATTTCGTAATGACGCATTACGAGCTCCTTACGGTTGTAGCCTCATTAGCTGGCTCAGCCAAACACCAGAAAGAGGCAAGGAACAAAAAGTTCGGGCTGAATTAAGGTCGCATAGTGTATTAAAATTAAACAGCGAAGGCAAGACATATATAAGCGAGGGGGAGTATTAAAAGGAAAGTATGTATTAAACTGTTAAATATAGCGAACATGAGAAGGGTTATCGCTACTTTTTCATTTCAAAAAAATTTAAATAAATATTATTTAGTCCTTGGTGGTTATCAGGCGAAAAACTCACTGTTATGCCACCAAAATCATAGTTAAAGTTCTTCATTTTATTAAGAAAACAGCTTTGGGTTAGATTATCACCACACTGTTTTGCTACTTCAACAAATAGATAAGCATTCAAATAGCCCTCGAACTGAACTTGATCTGTATAGCCTTTGCCTGCATTTCTCATATCATTAATAAATTGCTGGCATATCTTTAATAAGCAAGTTTCAGGCTCAGGCAACACCTCAGTGATCAGGACACGACTTTTTTGGGTGATTTTAGAAAAAAGATCATGACTTGAAATAAAAGAAACCGCTGTAAAAAAAGGAGTGAATTGTTGTGCTGCGGCCCTATTGATTAATTCTGCAAAAGGTTCATATGTACCGACAAAAGCCACGGCTTCGATATTCTTATTTTTTAATATACTTAGCGCAAGTTCAATATCTTCGGTATTTCGTCGGTAGCGAGTAGTTACCACAGGTTCAATATCATATTTTTTCATGATATTCCTATAACTTTTTTCAGCCGTAATACCAAATGCATCAGCTTGTATTAACAAACCAATTCTTGTGATTTTTTCTTTGTTTATTAGATGATTAAGCTGTTCATCAATTTCTTGATAATAGCTGGCTCTTAAATTAAAGACATTCTCCGTAACAGGTTCACGTAGAAATGTAGCGCCAGTAAACGGCATTAAAAAGGGTAATGGTTTATTGCTAATTAGAGGGAAAATAACTGAAGTTGTGGGGGTTCCAACGTAATTAAATAACGCGAATACCTTCTTATTTTTTAGAAATCTCTGTGTGTTTTTTAAGGTTTTAAATGGTTCGTAGCCATCATCAACAATTTCTAATAGTATTTGGCGGCCATAAATCCCACCTGAGCTATTAATTTTATCGAAATATGCTTGTGAACCCTGATTAAGACGAGTGCCCAACTTAGCCGTTGGACCAGATAACGCACTAGAACTTGCTAAAAATATGGACTGTTTATTATAGTTATTTTCAGCGGGCGATTTAAAGGGCTGAGCAACTGAATAAAAAGTTACAAATAACATAAATAATAAAAACACGAGTAAATTGAAGATACTGGTATTTTTATTACTTTGTTGTAGAACAACTGAACAATTTACTGCTTTTGGATGTTTATCAGGTCCTGAATAAACCATTCTGTAACTATACTCTGAATTTCATTATGCTTTTCATCATAGTACTCTTTGTTACATTAAGACAATTTACTTGGAAACACGATAATCAATCATGTACGACGTTGACGCACGATTTCAAATAAACAAATACCTGCAGCTACGGATACATTTAAGCTTGAAACACTACCAGCCATAGGTAATTTTACGAGTTGATCGCAAGTTTCACGCGTTAAACGACGCATACCTTTACCTTCAGCTCCCATCACTAATGCCATAGGTCCACTTAATTTTTCATCATATAAACAGTTTTCAGTTTCACCTGCAGTACCAATTATCCATACACCGCTGTCTTGAAGATGTTTCATCGTGCGTACTAAATTAGTCACTTGTACCAAAGGTACAGTTTCAGCGGCACCTACGGCGACTTTACGAACGGTTGCGGTTAAACGAGCGGCGTTGTCTTTTGGAACAATAATAGCCTGTACACCAGCAGCATCTGCATTTCTTAGACATGCTCCAAGATTATGAGGATCAGTAACGCCATCTAGAATCAATAAGAACGGTGCTACATTTTTTTCTTTAGTTTGTGCAAGTATCCCGTCTATATCGTTTTCAGTATATGTTCTGCCTTGGGTTATACGCGCTAAAACGCCTTGGTGTTGTTCACCCTCACTTTTTTCGTCAAGTACTTTACGGCTGACAAGTTGCGTGGAAATACCATACTTTTTTGATAAATTAACAATCGTCATTAATCGCTCGTCTTCTCGGCCTTTTAGTAAAAAAAGCTCAATAAAGCGCTCTGGAGCACGTTTGATTAACTCATTAACCGCATGAATACCAAATACTAGTTCGTCTTGTTTTGCCATGTTCTTCTCTTTTAAATACTTCTAATTTGTCTACATCTAGCTTGATTTCGTTAGGTTCAATCTGCACTCTTATTTGCAAACATTATCTAAACGCATTAACTGCAATATCCACTTCAATTACTCTGCTGTTTTGCGAGCATTTTTCCCTGGTCTTTTCTTTCTTGCAGTACGTTTTTTAGCTTTCGACTTATCGGTTTTTTTATCTTTGTTTTTTTTAGGTTTATCTTTAGATTTGTCTTTGTCCGAAGTTTTTCTTGAGGTATTAAAACCGTTGTCGGAATTTTTTCTCAAACCGGTATTTTTAGGTTTAGTTTTTCCACCAGATTTAATATGGCTCGAAGAGCTCTTTTCACCTGATAACACTAAATCTATTTTTTTCTCATCTAAATTAACCGCAGCCACACTAACTTCTAAAACATCGCCAATTGAATACTTTGTACCTGAACGCTCACCACTCAGACACATACGAACATCATCAAAGTGATAGTAGTCATGTCCTAAAGAGGTTATGTGAATTAACCCTTCAATATGTAAATCAGTTAAACGAACAAATAGACCAAAATTAGTGACGGTTGAGATAACCCCAGTAAAAGTATCACCTACATGATCCTGCATGAATTCACATTTAAGCCAATCGGAAACATCCCGCGTTGCATCATCGGCACGACGCTCAGTCATTGAACATTGCTCGCCTAGCTCAATGACTTCTTCTGGTGAATATTCATAGAATCCAACGTTAGCTTCATTACTTTCATTAGCCAATTTCGCTTGTTTTGCCAAAATAGCTTTAATTACACGATGAATAACCAAATCAGGGTAACGACGAATTGGTGAAGTAAAATGACTATACGATTCAAGCGCTAAACCAAAATGCCCTAAATTTTCGCTTTGATATACGGCTTGACGCATTGAGCGTAATAACATGGTTTGGATGAGTTCTTGATCAGGTCGACCTTGCACATGATTTAAAATGTCAGCGTAATCGGCTGGCTCAGGTTGTTCGCGCGTAGGTAATGAAATACCGAGTTCATTCAAGTACGTAACAAAGTTTGAATATTTGTCTACACTCGGCTTATCATGAACACGAAACAAGCCCGGCATTTTATGTGTTTCAACAAACTTTGCCGTTGCAACATTCGCTAAAACCATACATTCTTCGATAATTTTATGCGCGTCATTACGGATTAACGGCACAATAGACTCTATTTTACGGTCATTATTGAATAAAAATAGCGACTCTGACGTTTCAAAAGCAATCGCACCACGATTAGTTCGCGATGTCTTTAATGCTAAATACATCTGATATAAATTTTCTAAATCAGGCACTAATGATTTGTATTCTTCACGTAAAGTGGCTTTTTCGTCAGCGTCATCACCCGATAAAATCGTCGCTACTTTGCTATAAGTAAAACGCGCATGTGAACGCATAACCGCCGAATAGAATTCACTGCCTGACAACTCACCTGCCGCACTGATGGTCATTTCACAAACCATGCATAAACGGTCAACGTCAGGATTTAATGAACATAATCCGTTCGAAAGTTTTTCTGGTAACATTGGAATAACTTGACTAGGAAAGTACACCGAGTTTCCGCGAGCAATAGCTTCACCATCAAGTGCTGTTCCATTACGAACATAATAGCTCACATCTGCTATAGCTACCCATAAACGCCAACCACCCGATTTTTCAGGCTGACAATACACTGCATCATCAAAATCTCTGGCATCTTCGCCATCTATAGTAACGAGTGGCAAATCGCGTAAATCAACACGAGGAATTTTTGCTTCCTCTTCGACTTCATCGGCAATCGTCGATACTTCTTCAATAACTTGTTCTGGCCATTCGTGTGGTAAATCATGTTCGCGTAAAGCAATATCAATTTCCATACCGGGTGCTAAATGGTCACCTAATACTTCAATAACTTTACCTACCGCATTATTTCTTTTTGACGGGCGATGTAAAACATTGATCACAACCATTTGCCCGTGACGTGCCCCCAATTTTCCATCAGGCTCTATGAGTATGTCTTGCTTTATGCGTGCATCATCTGGAACGATATAAGCAATACCATGTTCTACGTAGAAACGTCCTACTATGCCGGCTTTGCGAGGTTCAATAACTTCAATTATTTTAATTTCTTGTCGACCTTTACGGTCAGTACGATCCACTAATATAGCGCTAACAATATCGCCATGAAAGACGCGCTGCATTTCATGTGATGAAATATAAAAATCTTTGACGCGTTTTTCACCAACAGCAACATCAGGTACGAAAAATCCGAAGCCATCACGATGACCCGTAACTTTACCTGTGATTAAACTATTTTGCGGTGGAATGACATATTGTTTAAGTTTATTGAAAACAAGCTGCCCAGCATTTTCCATAGCGCGTAAACGGCGTTTAACACCAACATGATGAGTTTCATCATGGTAATTTAAAGCTTTACATATCGCTTTGAAATTAAGTGGAGAATGAGAATTTTCTATAACTGACAATAATAATTCACGACTCGCCACTGGATTGTCGTATTTTTTTGCTTCACGCTTTTGATGTGGATCTTTCAGGGGATAAACTCGATTAATGTTTTAATGCATCAATTATATACCTAAATAATGTGATGCTGTACAAAAAATGTAAAAACACTAAAAACAGCTTAATATTTACCTTTCTTAGCTGCATTAACGACATTTTCTGGCATTTTATCTGCTAAACCAGTTAATAACCGAGCGATTTGCTTATTCGTATTTTTATCATCCGTTATAGAATTATGCAGCTGAGCATATAATTCAGGGTAATCTAATGGGCTACCATATCCTTGCTTATAAATATCAGCCAAACGAATTTGTGCTTTTAAATTATTTACTGCTGATGCTTCTTTGAGGAAAAAAATTGCCTTATTAACATCAACCTGCATAAATTTGCCGATATGGTAATAACGACCTAATTGCTCTAAAGCTTCTGGCAACGCTTGGTCGGCAGCATTTTTCATAAAATGGAGTCCAAGCGGTACATCTTTTTTTACGCATACTCCAAATGCTAACATATCGCCCCAAAGAAATTGATACGATGGATATTTTGATTTAGTTGCCCTCGCTTCAATATCTTGTACAAGCTGACATTCATCAAGCACGACTTGCCCTAGGTGCTTGTTTTCTTTAATCAAGCTCAAAAGTTGATTGTCGGTGTAAATTTGTACAGCCTCTAGTTTTTGCCCATAACTTGCATGGCTAACCAAAAATATTAATGTTGAAATTAATAATGAAATTCGCATAAATTACAATCCAAAAATTTAACAATACAGATAGCCGTTAACTTATTATCGGCTAAAAGTAAAAAAGGTTGAGTGACAAAAAGCTGACATTTTATATTTATAAAAGTGTAACTCTTATATGAACAGGAAACTAAGCAATAATAATACCATTTCCAGCATAACTCAGCTCTTGCACTATGGTTCTTAAAAGAACACAATTAAAACAGTCTAATAAAACAAGAAGTCATTATGTCAGAATTAGAAATTGAGCAATTAATTGCCAACTCTAAAGCCAATGAAAGAATTGCGCTAAAGCTATTTGAAATAGAAAAAGAAGTACTTGCCAGTAAATCTTGTGATGAACTACTTCAACGATTATTGAACTCTATCAAACAAAAATTCAATATTACTTCTATTACTTTACTTTTAGTCGAACCGACGCCTATTAGCTATTTGTTTAATGAACAATTGCAATCGACTTGGAAGCATAGGCACAGTACAAAAATATCTTTAGAGCAATTACAAGCTTTTCATCCGGACGAAAAACCTTTCCTGACGAATAAACTAGACAACTTAACTTCTGCCATACCCAACGACTTACTCATACAATCTCAATCTATTGCGTTAATACCTTTGATGTTAGAAGGGCAACTTTTTGGGAGTTTATTGTTTTGTGACCGAGATAAGAATCGGTTTAGTAATAACCTTGGCACCTTTCATTTAGAGCAACTAGCCGCTAAAGTCAGTTTATGTTTATCAAATGTTTTAATTCGCGAACAGCTAGAATATATGGCACATTACGACCGACTAACTGGCGTAGCGAATCGTCGATTAATGGAGGTGTGTATTGCCGAAGAGTTAGTGCGACAACATAGATATGGCGCACCTTTTTCACTGTTATTTATCGATTGTGATAAGTTTAAGCAAGTGAATGATCAACATGGTCATGATTGTGGAGATAAAGTTCTGGCTTATGTAGCAACAAAACTACAAGGGTTGATAAGAGATAACGATCGTTGTTTTCGTTACGCTGGAGACGAGTTTGTTGTAGTGTTAGCAAGTCAAAATTATCAAGAAGCTGGGCTTGCAGCAAAACGCTTAAGTCAGTTTTTTATTGATAATCCTATGGCATATCAAGACAAAGTGTTACCCATAACTATTACCTGTGGAGTGGCAACAAGTGATGGGAAGCGTTCAATGAGCGAATTACTAAAAGCAGCTGATACACATTTATATCAACTAAAAAATACTAGCCAGCAGACGTTAGTTTAACGAGCTAATTTTATTATGATTGTTGAAATTAAAATATCTGAATTAATGAAAGGGCATTTTGTTGTTGATATAGCTCAACAAAAGGGCACCTATAACTTATCCAGTCCTGGACATATAAAAAATATCAATGTTATTGGTAACTTGCGAAATAAGGGTGTAGAAAGTTTACTCATAGATGATAGTAAAACGCTAACTTTTGATAGCGCTGGTAATATTATTGGCAATGAAAAAATTAAGACTGAGTCTTCAACAAGTACCTCTCCGATTTTTTTAGAAATCACTAAAGCTAAGGAGCTATTCAATGAATCAAAAAACATTCAGCGACAAATATTTGCAGATGCTCAACAAGGACGAGAACTAAATCTAACACCTGTTATCGAAATAACTAATCAAACGATTGATACCGTATTTAAAAATGCCGATGCTTTAGCCTGCGTTATAAACATTAGAAAAAAAGATGAATACTTGTTAGAACATTCCGTTTCCGTTTCAGTACTCATGACTATTTTTGCTCGCTTCTTAAAAATAGATAAAAAAATTATTCAGCAACTCTCAGTGGGAGCTTTTTTACATGATGTGGGTAAAATCAATATCCCTGATAAAATTTTAAATAAACCCGGAAAATTAACCGATGCAGAATTTACAGTGATGAAGAGTCATGTAAATCATTCAATTAATATCATAGAGTCTACACCGGGAATATCTAGATTAAGTCTTGAAGTTGCTGCCCTTCATCATGAAAAACTTGATGGTAAAGGTTACCCCTTTAACGTTCCTAAAGAAAAAATCACTAAGTATGGTCGCATGATTGCTATTTGCGATATTTTTGACGCGCTCACCGCTAATCGTTGTTACAAAGATGGTTATAGCCACTTAAAATCGTTTAGTATTTTGAGAAGCTTAGCGCAAAAAAATCACTTAGATGAACGTTTAGTCGACTTGTTTATAAAATGTATGGGGGTTTATCCTGTAGGATCACTAGTTGAATTAAGCTCGAATAAGCTCGCTATTGTTGAAAGCCGAAATGACGGAGATCCAACTAACCCTAAAGTGCGGTCATTTTATAATGCGGTTGATGGACAATATGTAATGGCAGAAGATATTGATTTATCGAGTGATAACGATTTTATTGTTAAGGGCGTTAGAGCCGATGACTTTGATCTGGACATGAACAAAATCATCGAATTTTTATTAATGGAAGGATAGAAAATAGTTATTCTCTAAAATTCACACCTAATTTAGCATTAAACACTTAATGATAAATGTTGCCACATACTTTCTAAAAGGTAACGAGTGTCATCTTGCTGATATATCTGCATATTATTATAAATAGTCAGTTAAGCTATTAGAATCACACATTGAAGAGAACTCAATATCATTAATCAATAAATCGGTTATAGATATACGTGGACTTTTCTCAACTTGGCTCTTATTATTTATCTCAATAGTAAAATTTAATGGAATTTTTAAATGAATAAGTTATTCAGTATGTTGTTCGTCATTTCGACCATCCTACTTTCTGCTTGTAACGGTCACTCGGGTGAAAATGAAGAGGACGCTTCTGTTACCTCAGATGCTGCAATTATTTCAGTTATTTTACTTAATGCCCAGGGTGAAAGTGAGCAAAGTTTTGAGCAAGATGAAACCATCACTGTACAAGTAACGATTAAAGATGAGTCTGGTGCACCGGTAAGTAATGAACGCGTTGATTTTTCAGCAGACTTAGGTACGCTTTCTTTAGACTCAAAACTTACCAATGATTCAGGTGTTGCATCTATTGAAATAATTAATACTGAGGCAATTTTAAGCGCAGGGACACTATCAGTCTCAACTGTAAGCCTATCAACATCGGTAGATTATGAATTTATTAGTGATCAAGCGATTGATACGCTTTCAACGTTATCTGTACAAATGAGCATTAATGGCAACATTACCAATCAATTTAAAACTGATGAACAAGCGCAAATTTTAATTACATTGAACGATGGCAATGGTGATGCCATTGAGGATGAGATTGTTAACTTCACTGTTGACGCTGGTGTATTGAGTGCAAGCTCCGCATTAACCAATGAAAACGGTCAAGCATCTGTAACTATCACAGGAAACGATATAGAGGGTGCTGGCGTAGCCATTGTATCCTTAGGTAATAACAGTGCTGTTAGTAACCGTATCAACTTTCAGATTTTAGCTGCTGGTAGCACTATTCTCGACGATACTCGTTTAGGTTATTTTGACGATAACAATGAATTTATCGAAGGCGCGATTAAATCTTCCATAACAAACACTATAATCAGTGCTGGTGGTACATTAGGTTTATTTGTCGATTTAGTTGATAGTGAGAACAACCGTATTAATACACCTACGGCAGTAACTTTTACTTCTAATTGTGTGATGAATGGCAACGCGAGCATTGATAACTCCGTATTTAGTATTAAAGGCAGTGCCAGTGCAACTTTTGAGGATATAGATTGTGCAGGTACGTCAGGGACTGAAGATGTCATCATTGCGTCAATTACCGCCAATGGTATTACCAATACAGCATCAATTGACGTTGAGATAACAGGAGAAGAATTAGGCTCTATCGAATTTGTCTCGGCGATACCCAGTTCGATAGTTATTAAAGGCAGCGGTGGCGTAGAAACCTCTACTGTAACTTTTTTACTGAAAAGTGCATTAGGTAATGTACTTGCCCAGCAATTAGTTGAGTTTAGTTTAGACTCATCGGTTGGAGGCATTAGTTTAAGTCGGGAGTCAGGCTTTACCAATAGTCAAGGTCTGATCACCACACAAGTATCCTCAGGTACTGTACCTTCAGTTGTTAGAGTTACCGCACAAGCAAGTATGGATGTTGATGGGGAAACCACCACAGTGCAAACTCAATCAAGTGAGTTATCTGTAAATACGGGTTTACCTGAGCAATCTTCGATAACGATTGCTGCAAGTGTGTTAAACCCAGAAGCCAGTACCATTGGTGAAGAATCTGTTATTTCTGTTTGGCTCGCTGATAGCTTTAATAACCCTGTTCCTGATGGAACCACCGTAAACTTTACAACAGAAGGTGGCACTATAGAACCAAGCTGTAACACTGCATCAGGCAACTGCTCTGTAACCTGGACTTCTACAGAACCTTTCCCAACAGATCATCGTTCAACAATTCTTGCCACTACTTCAGGGCATGAAACATTTTTTGATGTAAATGGTAATAATGTTTTTGATGATGAGGACGGTGAAGCTATAAGCAATGCAGATGTGAATTCAGGTTTTGGCCGCCAAACGCCATTATCTTCAGGGTTTGTTGATATGTCAGAAGCATGGCGTGATGACAATGAAGACAATATAAAAGATCCTGAAGAAACAAAGTTTTTTGATAACAATAATGATGGCTCATTTAATGATGCTGATGGATTATTTAACGGCCCTCAATGTACCGGAACTAAATGCGATGAAAACGCTAAAAAAGCGACATTAAGAAAAGCGTTAGTATTGATCATGTCTAGTGCCTCTTCTCCAAATTATGTATTGTCTGATCTCGATGAAAGTACAACTTACGCTGACAACAATGGTAGTAATACTGAACTTCCTGATATATCAGACGGTGATTCATTAACATTAAGGTTTCGTTTCGCTGATAGTGCAATGCAAACTTTACCATTGGGTACCACGATTAGCGTTTCGTTAGATGGTGGGGATTTACAAGGAACCACTAGTGTTGATATAGGAAATACTGCACAAGATGATTACAGTTCGATGGAATTTACTATCAATAATCCATTAGATGAAGACCCAGAACAAGCAACGTTAACGATCAGTATTAAAACACCAGATACAGCATCTACAACCTACGTAAGCAAAACAGTTTCACTTTTATAGTCATTAACTATTTAGGAGGTTAACGAAACTTCGTTAGCCTCTTCCCTCATAATACCATTTAGTCATACCACTTTTTGCATCTATCTTTTGTTATAACTGACTATTCCATTTGTATCTATCAATACTTGAATACGTGATCTATCCTTCAAACTGACAGAAAGGTTGAAGGCTATACTCTCGATATATAATTGGCAAAGCGTCACACAGTTAAACTAGAAAATTCAAAATAAGTACTAGAGAAAGCACTAAAAAGAATAACCCGTTTAAGGATATATTTAACCTGAGATCTGCTTAAGCACAAAATTTTTCTAAACAGCCATCAATCCAAATTCACTAGGTGATAGCTTAATACGTGGCTTTTGTTTTTTTAGACAATAAGCCACTATCCCTGAAATTACATTC
>Ga0233426_10001522_pt1 | contig 20955 bp, 22 predicted proteins | sample SI_118_April2016_6_FD_179875 | JGI IMG/M metagenome (GOLD analysis project Ga0233426, IMG submission 179875) | Seawater microbial communities from Saanich Inlet, British Columbia, Canada - SI_118_April2016_10_MG | ecosystem: Environmental > Aquatic > Marine > Inlet | place: Canada: British...
ATTAAGATAGTGAGACACACAGAAATAAACCACAAATGTTGTAAAAATGTTGTAAAGACAGATTTGCCCCTCGCAAACCGTTGCTACATAAGGGTTTCAAGATGTGCGGCTATTGAGTGGGAATAAAGTGACTTTCTTTTTTGCTACTTTGTCTGATTTTTTTGTAGAAAGTACTGACTAACGTCAACTTCATGCTATCTCCTTGAACTAAGACGCATTAACTAAAAATAAAGTACTTTATTGATCATTTAACAAAACCTCATTGTTGAACAAACATTGAGGTTTTTATTTTAGCACTATTAGTAATTAAACATTGAGAAAAAATGACTATTGAAAGACTAGAAACTAAACAACGCATGAGTCGTATTGTTAAGCACAATGGCACCATCTATTTGTGTGGTCAAGTTTGTGCTGATGCAACAAAAGGCATCACAGAACAAACACAAACCATGCTTGATAAAGTGGAAGCTTTACTTGAACAAGCAGGCAGCTCAAAAGAACATATGCTTTCAGCAACGATCTATTTGAAGACTATGGCTGATTTTACACAAATGAATGCAGTATGGGATGCTTGGGTGCCGGAAGGACATGCTCCTGCTCGTGCTTGCTTAGAAGCAGCAATGGCCAGAGATGTATTATTAGTTGAAATATCCGTAGTCGCGTCAGAAAAATAAATTAAACAAAAAGTTACATTCGAAACTTAAAAATACCACTGTATTAATTTACAGTGGTATTTTTTTGTGTATGCTCTGAAAGGTTATTTAACAAGTCAAATTGATAAAAAATTTAAGGATGAGTAATGATAAAGTTGTATGGTTTTGGAGATGCATTTGGCGTGATTGATGCGAGTCCATTTGTAGTGAAAGTTGATTTGTTTTTAAAGCTGGCAGATATTGAGTATGAGTTTTTTGCTAATTTTAATAACCTTAAACAATCACCTAAAAATAAATTACCGTATATTGAAGATGATGGAAATAAAATTGCTGATTCCGCTTTTATACTGACTTATCTTAAGGATAAATATAATATCAAGCTTGATACTCATCTTAGTATTGAGCAAAAGTCCCAGTCATTGTTATATAGCCATGCTTTAGATGAAAGTTTGTATTGGTTGCTTGTCTATTCTCGTTGGGTTAAAGAAGATAGCTGGCCGGTTATCAACGAAGCCTTTTTTAGTGAATTACCCATTCCGTTAAAGTGGTTTTTACCTAATATTATCCGTAAAGATGTAATTAAAACATTAAAGCGTCAGGGCTTTGGCCGTCATAGTGAAACTGAATTATTAGTAAAAGCGGATGAGCATTTTTCTGCTTTATCTCTTTTATTAGCTGACCAAGACTACTTTTTTGGCGAGCAACCTAGTTCATTTGATGCAGTAGCCTATGCTTTACTGTGTGAATTTATCAGTGTCGATTTTTTCAATAGCTTTAATCATCAAGCACGTAAGTATGAAAACCTAGTACAATACTGCCAACGTATTGAAGCAAAATATTATATGAAGACATAATGACAAATAGACTAACGAGTTCGCTGAAAGATATCTTTGGATTTGATGAATTTCGTCATGGACAAAAACAAACCATTGACCAGTTACTTCAAGGGCATTCATCGCTAGCTATTTTCCCTACTGGCTCAGGAAAATCATTATGTTATCAATTAACGGCTATTCAACTTCCTCATTTAACTTTGGTCGTTTCGCCTTTATTGGCGCTAATGAAAGATCAATTGGCTTTTTTAGCGAGCAAAGGCATTGCAGCAGCTAGTATTGATTCAAGTTTGACGGCTGAACAAAATCAACAGGTGATGACTGATGCTCGAAATGGGCAACTCAAGATTCTTATGGTTTCTGTAGAACGTTTTAAGAATGAACGTTTTCGTCAGTTTATTCGTTCAGTAAATATTTCGATGCTGGTGGTTGATGAAGCGCATTGTATTTCCGAGTGGGGTCATAACTTTCGACCTGATTACCTAAAGTTACCCGCTTATCAACAAGAATTAAATATTCCTTTAATCTTATTACTAACCGCAACAGCAACGAAAAAAGTTAAAAATGATATGGCGAATAAATTTGCCATATCACCACAGCATATCGTTCAAACTGGATTTTATCGTCCAAATTTAGATTTATCCGTTTTACCCGTCTCGACAGAAGATAAAAATTGTCAATTATTAACAAGCATACAACAGCAAAGTGGTTGTGGCATTGTTTATGTAACTTTGCAATATAGTGCAGAGCAAGTTGCTGAATTTTTGAGAGAAAATGGTTTAAATGCAAAAGCTTATCATGCAGGTTTTGACAGTGACACTCGTCAAAAAATTCAAAATGAATTTATGAACGGTAATACTGAGATTATTGTAGCGACCATCGCTTTTGGGATGGGAATCGATAAATCAGATATTCGCTTTGTTATTCATTATGATTTACCTAAATCTATTGAAAATTATAGCCAAGAAATAGGACGAGCAGGGCGTGATGGTTTTCCTTCAAACTGTATAACTTTAGCTAATTTAGATGGTATTAATACAGTTGAAAATTTTGTTTTTGGCGATACGCCTGAACGAAGTGGTATAGAGCATGTTTTAGCTAATATAGGCATGGAAAAACAAGCTGGGCGTTGGGAACTGCAAGGTTTATCTTTATCCAATACGAGTAATATTCGTCAACTACCGATGAAAACATTGTTGGTTCAACTAGAACTTCATCAAGTGATAAAACCGTTATTTTCGTATTTTGCTGATTTTAAATATAAATTTGTGACAAATAAAGATGATGTACTAAATGCTTTTAAAGGTGAACGACGAGAATTTCTACATGCTATTTTTCAACACAGTCATTTTAAAAAAGTATGGGGTGAGCCTGATTTTGATGCACTATTCCAGCATTATCAATGTGAACGAAGTCGCGTAGTTACGGCGTTAGAATATTTGCAAGAATCAGAGCATATTGTCTTAGAAACTAAAAAAATCACTGATGTATTTAGCGTGAATGATACGGCATTAGCAACGCCTTTATTGTTGGATCATTTACAGCAGTACTTTATTGAAAAAGAACAAAGTGAAATTAAAAGAATTGCTACCTTAGTACGATTTTTTGAATTGAATAAATGTTTAAGTCGAAATTTATCACTTTACTTTGATGATCAACAATCACCGGAAAACTGCGGGCATTGTTCTGTTTGCCGTGGGGAAGTGGCAAAGCTTGAATATTCTAATATGACGGAAATGCCAAATGATGACTTACTAAAAAGTTATTTATCAGCATTAACTACTCAGTTAAAAACTAACACCAAGCAACCATTATCTGTAGAGACATTAACACGATTTTTAACAGGTCTTACTGTACCTGTTTTTTCTAGAAATAAAATAAAACAACTCCCCAGTTTTGGCTGTTGCGAAAATATACGTTTTCAAGAAGTGCGTGATAAAGTGACTAAACTCATTGATAAATAATATAATTAACTTTAATCATTGAATATTGATGGGTCATAATTTTAAATAATGAAAAATTACTGTAATAAATTGAATAGAGCAAAGACTATCTAAGTATCAAATATACTTATTTAAGGTAAATATTATGGAGTTTATTCAGATCATTATATCGACTAGTATTATTGTTGGTGGGATATTACTTGTCGGTTATCTCAATAAGCGTTTTGATTTAGGGCTCGATGATATTTCATCTGAAATGTTTGGTGGTTTAGGTTGTAACACACAAATTAAACGTTTAGCTGAGAAGGATAAATTAATTAAAAGTTTAACTGAAAGGGTGGAAGTTCTAGAAAAGTTAATAACAGATCCCCAAGAGCAATTAAAACGAGAAATTAACTGTTTATGATTGTTGCTTTTTGTTGAGTAAACAACACTTAAAAGAGAGTGATCATTATATTTTTAACACCAAAAAGCTATTTGAGCTTTTTGGTGTTAAAAAACTATTTAATGGCTATGACCACATCCGCCTTCGCCATGAACATGGCCATGCGCTAATTCTTCTTCAGTCGCGTCACGAACTTCCAGTATTTCAACATCAAACTTTAAATCGATGCCAGCTAATGGATGATTACCATCTACAGTGATTTCATCTTCTTGAACGTCAATAACAATAACGGTTTGTTCACCTTCATCAGTCGTTGCACGTAATTGGGTGCCAACGTCTAAATCTTCAATATCAGCAAACATTGCTTTTGGTACTGTTTGTACATAATCATCAAATCGTTGACCGTATGCTTCGTCAGCGTTGACTTCAACTTCAAATTTATCGCCAGCAACATGATCGACTAAAGCACTTTCTAACCCTGGAATTAAATAGCCTGTTCCTTGAATAATAGACAAAGGGCTATGATCGTAAGAGCTATCTATTAAGGTATCTTCACTATCAGAAACGGCGTAATGTAAAACCACGACTTTTTTATCAGTTATTTGCATGTTTTCTCCTAAATTATTCTTCGTTAAGCGTATATGGCAGATCAATTATTGAAAGCGATGAATCAGAATGATCTTTTATACGTAATTGAGTAGTTGAGTCAGTATCACTTGTTAACACGGCTTGAATATAACAATAGTTATCATCAGTTTGATAAAGTGTTGTTATATCACCAGCTTTACGCCAATTATCACCTAATTTCTTTTCAATGATTGGCTTAATTATTTCTTTTGTCATTTTTCCAGTAAGTGCAAATAAGGATTTTTTATTCTTACCTAAATACTGCATGCGAGCGACAGTTTCTTGCCCAAGATAACAGCCTTTAGTAAAGCTAATCCCATGAATAGCTTGCATATTAAGCATTTGAGGAACATATTCGTTGTCGTTTAGCATTGTTAGTGAGGGAACCCCTTCTGTGATCTCAAGCAAGTTCCATATATCACTTGAATAAACAGGTAATTCTAGGGCTGAATAAAGCGCATTGATCTTCTCTGGGACATCAATAATAAGATAACGTGTTAATTTTCCTGCAAGGTACACTAAAGTGGTTGTTCCCACTTGTACCAACGGTGACAAACTATCAGGAATTTGAGTAAACTTATCTTTTAACTTCTCGCCTGCTTGCTCACCGATGATTGCTGAAAAAGCTAAATTGTCGGTTGATGCTATTTCAACTTTAGCAAAAACACCAAACTTTTTGAGTGCGTTGATCGATGCTTCAATCGTAGCTTTAGGTTGAAATAGTATATGCTGTTGTTCACGATTGAATAATCGAAAACAAGAAAATACTTTACCTTTCGCATTACAGTGCGCACCGTGAAGTAACTTTTTTTGTTCAAGTTCATTCACATCACAAGTTACTTGCCCTTGAAGGTATTTACTTTGTTCCTCACCGGTTAATGAAATCGCAGAGTAATCCTCTAATGAAATCAAATAATTGTTCGGCAAATTTTTTAATGAGGGTTTTGTTGATTCTAGAGCAAATGTCATAGTAGCTTAATGAAAATCAGATCATGACATTATTAATAGGGGCACGAGTGTGAAAATACAAGCGTTAAGCTAAACTATAATTTACGCTTTTTGTTGTTAGCAAATGATGGCGTTTAAGCCATTGAGTTTGTTACACTAGCGACAATATTGAGAACTAAGGGTGCGCTATGTTAACAACTGGATCTGTAGAAAGAAATAAATCAAGATTAAAATGGGCTTGTCGTCGTGGAATGTTAGAGCTTGATGTGCTTTTTATGCCATTTGTTGATGAAGCTTGGGAGCACTTATCAGATGAAAACAAAGCAATATTTGAACGTTTATTAGTTTGCCAAGATCCTGAATTATTTGCTTGGTTTATGGGGCATGAGGAATGTAAGGATGCAGAACTCAATTCAATGGTGCAATTTATACTTAGTCGAGTCAAAGTATAATATTGAGGTAAGTTACTCTAAAACTCGACAGGTAATAAAACGGAGTTGTTTTGCTCTTTATCTTGTGTTTTTTTTCTATATAACGAGTCGAATATACTTATCTTTTTCTCAAGATTACCTTCTGATTTTGCTAGTCATTATTTGTCTGCTAGCTTTTGGTGTGTATACCTTTTTGTTTATATCTAGAGATGTAAGAAAGAGAAAAATAAATCAATTGGTGTTATATGATAATGGTTTGATAGATTGCAATTTACAATCGAATTTAACGTTGCATATAAATAGCAGGGTTGGCTGGTTTGGTTGTTGGTTAATCTTAAACAATGAACTGAAAACTGATCGGAAAGCTATTGATAGACAAAATCGAACCTTTAACCTGAAAAAATCAAAACCGATTAAACATTTTATATTTAAAGATAGTCTCTCTGAAGAAGATTATGCTCGATTATCCCGAATAGTATTATCTAATCAACACTAAAAGATAGTGGGCTAAATTAAGTAAGTTTAAATTAAATATCTTCAGAGGAAAGAATGGTCGTTTTAATTTCATCACTAAGTTCAGGGTAATCTAGGGTGTAGTGTAATCCTCTGCTTTCTTTTCGTTGCATAGCGCAATGGATAATTAACTCAGCCACTTGTACTAAGTTTCTCAATTCCAATAAGTTATTGCTCACTTTGAAATTTTGATAGTAATCTTCAATTTCCTTTTGCAGTAATTCTACTCTGTGCAATGCACGCTCTAATCGTTTAGTTGTACGAACAATACCAACATAATCCCACATAAATAATCTAAGTTCATGCCAATTGTGTTGAATAACTACTTCTTCATCTGAGTCGGTGACTCGGCTTTCATCCCATGCTGGTAATTCAATATATTTTTGTGTATTAGGTAAATGTTGTTCGATATCTAGGGCAGCTGCTTTGGCAAAAACTAAACACTCTAAAAGCGAGTTGCTGGCCATACGATTTGCGCCATGTAAACCAGTATATGCCACTTCGCCAATGGCATATAAGTTATCTATATCAGTTTTACCTTGTTTGTTAATCATTACCCCTCCGCAAGTGTAATGGGCAGCAGGTACAATTGGCATTGGCTGTTTAGTCATATCAATGCCTAAAGAAAGCGTTTTTTCGTAGATGGTGGGAAAGTGTTGCATGATAAACTCAGGCGTTTTATGACTGATATCTAAATACATACAATCAGCGCCTAAACGTTTCATTTCGTAATCGATTGCACGAGCAACAATGTCCCGAGGAGCGAGTTCGGCACGCTCATCAAAGCTTGGCATAAAACGACTGCCATCAGGTCGCCTTAAAATTGCTCCTTCTCCGCGAAGTGCTTCTGTTAATAAAAATGTGCCTGCTTCAGGGTGAAATAAACAGGTAGGATGAAATTGATTAAATTCCATATTGGCAACACGACAACCTGCACGCCAAGCCATGGCAATACCATCACCACTTGCAACATCAGGATTTGAAGTATATTGATAAACCTTACTGGCACCGCCTGTGGCTAAAATAGTTTTTTTTGCAAAAATGCGTTCAACTTTCTCGCTATTTCGGTTCCAGACATAAGCACCAATGCAATGTTTATTCGAGCTACTTGAGTTTTGGCAGACTAAATCAATCGCATTATATCGTTCAAACACTCTAATGCGATTATGACTATTAACACGATCCACTAGCGTAGTTTGAACTGCTTGACCTGTGGCATCTGCAGCATGAAGGATGCGGCGATGGCTATGACCTCCTTCGCGTGTTAGGTGATATTTAACATTCCCATTATCAGTATTTTCTTGATCAAAATTTACACCTTGACCAATTAACCATTCTAAACAATCACGAGCATTTTCTGCGGTATATTGCACAATATCTTCATTACATAATCCTGCACCTGCAATTAAGGTGTCAGAAACATGTGATTCAATACTATCACTTTCATCAAAAACGGCTGCAATTCCACCTTGCGCGTAAAAAGTTGAACCATCATTAACTCGGCCTTTACTTAATATTACAACATCTGCATTTTTTGCTAAATGAAGAGCAAGTGATAAACCTGCGGCACCACTGCCAATAATTAGCACATCACAATTGTGTTGTTGATTCATAAATGATTGATTTTAGGGTATCCTATGAGATAAATAAATTTTAACGTTTATTAGGCGCAGAGAACAGAAAAAAACGGACTATATCGATTAATTTAAGTTTTTTTTAAATTATTTAGAACTTTTTCACACAAGTCTAGTCCTACTTGATGTGTTTGCTATGAGCCAGATGTAAAAAAGTTAACGAGTTTTAGGAGTATTGGCTCGGATGAGCGAACAAAACGTCGACCAAGTATTGGTTGAGCGGGTACAACGCGGTGATAAAAATGCGTTTAACCTGCTAGTAACGAAGTATCAACATAAGGTGGCAAATTTAGTTTCACGCTATGTAAAAAATCATAGTGATGTTCCAGATATAGTACAAGAAGCATTTATTAAAGCTTATAGAGCTTTACCTAATTTCAGAGGGGATAGTGCTTTTTATACATGGTTATATCGTATTGCGGTTAACTGCGCAAAAAACCATATGGTTGCAAGTAGCAGGAAACCACCAGGTTCAGATATTGAAATTGAAGATGCAGAGATTTATGATGCAGGTGATGCACTGAGAGAAAACGCGTCACCTGAGAAATTATTATTAACCAAAGAAATAAAAAGTGTAATATTTGATACCATAGAGCAATTGCCGGAAGATTTGCGTACAGCAATAAATCTAAGAGAGCTTGAAGGGTTAAGTTACGAAGAAATAGCAACGATTATGGAATGTCCTGTAGGAACAGTTCGTTCAAGAATTTTTAGAGCACGAGACGCTGTAGATAAAAAAATCAGGCCATTGCTTCAACGCTAATTTTATCGGTTTTTTAAAGGTGTATATATGAGTGAAAGTAAGTTTGAGACAGTTTCATCATTAGTTGATAATTATCAAGCCAATGATGATGTTTTTGACGAGTTAGTTAAAGACAATCATATGTCCGAAACTTGGCAACGTTATCATTTAATTGGTGATGCTATGCGTGACGAATTACCTCATTCGTTGAATACTGACATGTCAGCCGCTATTGCTAATGCAATTGCCGAAGAACCAACTGTGTTAGCGCCTATAGCGAAAGCAAGCTTGAGTGAAACAGTTAAAGCTAAGGTTGTTCAATTTGCTAAGCCGTTTGGTCAATTAGCTATTGCAGCTTCCGCAGCTGGTTTAATGGTGATTGGTGTGCAACAAAATGTTGCTAATAATGACCCATTAATACCTAACCCTATTGTGCAAACTGTTCCATTTGGTGGTGTAGCAGAACCAGTTAGTCTTAACTACGAACAAAACAATAGAGCTTCGCAACAACAAGCTATGGTAGAACAGCAACGTCGTTTTCAAGCGCTTTTACAAGATCATAAACAACAACTTAAATTTACAGCATTAGCGGAAAAAACAGAAAATGCTGAAAAAGAGGTTACCAATACGGCTAAATGAAGTTATTAATTTGTTTTTTAATGCTGACGAGCTTAAGCTCTTCAGCATGGTCAGCTGAGACTGAATCTCCAGAAACAGCTGAAGTATGGCTCGCTCGTCTTTCACAATCTTTACAAACATTAAATTTTAGTACGTCTTTTGTTGTTGTTAAAAATAATCATGCTGAACCTTATCATTGGTTTCATGGTGTTAATGACCAAAATATTGAGCTTGAAATTTTATCGTTACTTAATGGTCCTCGTAGAGATGTACTTCGAAAAGAAAACACTATCAGCTATATCGAACCTGAATTACCTCCTTATTCAGTGCTTTCTGCAAATCTAAAAGGCCCAATTCCAAATATATTAAGTGGTGATATTCATGCATTATCATCAACGTATAATTTTATATCTGTTGGAAAAAGTCGCATTTTAGGGCGTAGCGCTCAAATTGTTCGAATAGTACCAAAAGAGCCTAATAAATATGGTCATTGGTTATGGCTAGATGAAAAAACCGGTTTGTTATTGAAATTGGCAATAGTAACAAGTAAAGGTCAACAGCTTGAACAAATACAGTTTACACATTTAGATATTACCGAAAAACCTTCAGAAAGTTTAACTCAATTACAAGATACAGAGTTGCCGGCAGTAGTTGATATTCCTAAGGGGTATCAGCAACAAAAATTATCTTGGAAAGTGAATTGGTTACCATCAGGCTTTGAACAAATTAACGCAAATCGGCATAGAATTGCTTCAACTAAGCAACCTGTAGAGTTTACTTTATTTGGTGACGGTTTAGTCGATATCTCTGTTTATGTGACGAAAAGTCAAGAGAAACAACGCCCGGTAGATTTTGTAATGGATGGTGCCACCGTTGCTTTAAGTCAAGTTGTTAAAGGGATTGAGGTCAGTGTAGTAGGTAAAATCCCATCAATAACGGCAAAAAAGATTGCTGATTCAGTTACTCTATTAGTTAGACCTCAACCATGATTGAGGAACAAGCCGAAGTTATAGCGATTGAGCAAGGTAACATTACGGTGGAAAGTATTGTTAAATCTACTTGTAGTGGCTGTAAACAACTGGAGTCTTGTGGCAGCGGTCAAATAGCAAAAGCTTTTCCCCAAAAAAGAACAACTTATACTGTATTTCCAGAGTTGCCTGTTAAACTCGGTGATCAAGTTATCATTGGTTTATCCGAAAAAATACTCTTATCGGCAGCTTGGCAAGTATATATGTGGCCTTTAATTGGTCTCTTTATAGGAAGTTTTTGTGGGCAAACCTTGGTCGAAAGAAACCTATTACCTCATGAATTATGGGCATTGCCATTAGCTATTTCAGGTGGTTTTTTTGGGTTTTCTTTGGCAAAGAGACAGCAATCTATTTCGCTCAATCAACAAGAATGGTTGCCCACGTTATTAAAGGTTTTACCCTCGAGAAAGACGAATCTTTTACCTTAATTTCCCTCATTCTTAATAAAAATAAACGAAATACTGACAAAGTGTTCACTGATTATCTTTATTAATATTCAACAAAAGATAGCTCCAACGGGCTAAATTAGCTAAAATCTCGCCACTATTGATTTTACAAAACGTATAACTGAATTTTCATCTATGAAACATATCCGAAATTTTTCTATTATTGCCCATATTGACCATGGTAAGTCTACGCTTTCAGATCGTTTGATCCAGCATTGCGGAGGCCTACAAGCTCGTGAAATGGAAGCGCAAGTTCTTGACTCTATGGATATCGAACGTGAACGTGGAATTACAATCAAGGCACAGAGTGTCACATTAGATTATCATGCAAAAGATGGTGAAACTTATCAATTGAACTTTATCGACACGCCAGGGCATGTAGATTTTTCTTATGAAGTTTCTCGTTCTTTAGCTTCCTGTGAAGGTGCTTTACTTGTAGTTGATGCTGGCCAAGGTGTTGAAGCACAAACTGTTGCAAACTGCTATACCGCTATAGAAATGGATTTAGAAGTTCGTGCTATATTAAATAAAATTGATTTACCACAAGCTGACCCTGATCGCGTGAGTGAAGAGATTGAAGATATTATTGGCATCGATGCCACAGATGCTGTGCAATGTAGTGCTAAAACAGGTATTGGCATTGAAGATGTATTAGAAGATATTGTCACTCATATACCATCACCCGAAGGTGATCCAGAAGCTCCTTTACAAGCACTAATCATTGATTCATGGTTTGATAATTATCAAGGGGTTGTTTCACTTGTTCGTATCATGAATGGTGAAGTGAAAAAAGGCGATAAAATGGTGGTTATGTCGACAGGACAAACACATATTATCGATAAAGTGGGTATATTTACGCCTAAACAAACGGATACCGGTATTTTAAAAACAGGTGAAGTAGGCTTTATTATCGCGGGCATTAAAGAAATTCACGGTGCACCTGTTGGCGACACCATTACCATTTCTAAAAAAGAAGCTGCAAGTGCACTACCAGGCTTCAAAAAAGTACAACCACAAGTTTACGCGGGTATATTTCCTATAAGCTCTGACGATTATGAAAACTTTCGTGATGCACTAAATAAGTTAAGTCTAAATGATGCCTCTTTAGTTTTTGAACCTGAAAACTCTTCTGCCCTTGGCTTTGGTTTCCGTATTGGCTTTCTAGGCATGCTTCATATGGAGATTGTTCAAGAGCGTTTAGCCCGAGAATATGATCTTGATTTAATCACTACTGCTCCTACGGTAAATTATGAAATTGCCTGCACCAATGGTGAAATTCTTTCTATTGATAATCCTGGCGATTTACCTGCCACTAATAACATTGATGAGATTCGAGAGCCCATTGTTCAAGCAAATATCTTAGTTCCACAGGAGCATTTAGGTAATGTTATTACCTTATGTATCGAAAAACGTGGAGTACAAAAAGATATTATCTATCATGGTAACCAGGTTGCTGTAACTTACGAATTGCCAATGGCTGAAGTAGTTATGGACTTTTTTGATAAATTAAAGTCTACCAGTCGCGGTTATGCTTCACTTGATTATCACTTTGTTCGTTTTGAAGCGGCAGATATGGTTCGTGTTGATGTAATGATCAATGGCGACAGAGTCGATGCTTTAGCCATGATCACTCACCGTAGTAATTCAGTTGCACGTGGCCGTATGTTAGTTGAAAAACTTAAAGAGCTTATCCATCGTCAAATGTTTGATATCGCCATTCAAGCCGCGATTGGTAACAATGTTATTGCAAGAACAACTGTTAAACAATTACGTAAAAATGTAACCGCTAAGTGTTACGGTGGTGATATTTCTCGTAAGAAAAAGTTATTACAAAAACAAAAAGATGGTAAAAAACGCATGAAACAAGTGGGTAACGTTGAAGTACCTCAAGAAGCGTTTTTAGCTGTACTTAAATTAGAGAATTAATAGGGAAATTATGGCTGTTTACTTTTCAATATTTTTAGTGATTCTTACTTCGGTATGTGGTGTTATTTGGTTGTATGACCGATACGTTTTATTACCTCAACGCAAATTAAAATTGGCGACAGCTCAAGAACAATGTGAAGGCGAGCTGAGCGAAGAGATAAAAGATAAAATATTAGCACTTCCATTTTTTATCGATACGCCAGTACAAATTTTTCCAGTAATAGCGTTTGTTTTAATTTTACGATCTTTTTTGTATGAACCTTTTCAAATTCCATCAGGCTCTATGATGCCTACGTTACTTGACGGTGATTTTATTCTTGTGAATAAATTTAACTACGGCTTACGTGATCCTGTTGTTCGTAACAAATTTGTTGAAATAGGCCTACCTGAACGTGGTGATGTTGTTGTATTTAAATACCCATTAGATGTTAAAATTGATTACATCAAACGTGTGATTGGTTTACCGGGCGATAGAATTATTTATCGCAATAAATCTTTATATATCAAAGCCGCATGCAGTGAAACAAATAAAGAGTGTAGTGAATTTAAACAAGTTGAAACTACTTTTGTAAGTAACGGGGATTACAGTGATGGTAATGTTGAACTCACTCGATACACATCGTCAATGCCGAATAAAACCCATGATATCTTAGTTAACAACCAAATTTTACCTCGTACCGCGCATTACTTTAAACAGTCAGGTACCCAACGAGATGAATTTGTTGTCCCACAAGGGCAATACTTTGTGATGGGTGATAACAGAGATAATAGTTTAGACGGGCGTTTCTGGGGTTTTGTGCCTGAAGAAAACTTAGTCGGCGAAGCGGTTTTTATTTGGATGAGCTTTGACTTTGATCGCGATGACTCAAGTTTCTTACCTCGTTGGATCCCTACAGGAGTTCGTTTTGAACGCTTAGGTAGTATTTATTAATGATTATTAACAATGCTCTCGCAATTAATCAATTATCTAAAAAGCTTGGTTATAATTTTCAAGAGCCCTTATTATTGCTTCAAGCACTTACACACCGAAGTGCGAAAGGAGAACATAATGAAAGACTCGAGTTTTTAGGCGATTCAATTTTAGGATTTGTCATTGCCGAAACACTTTACGATAAGTTCCCTCAAGAAAATGAAGGTGATCTCACTCGTATGCGTTCAAGCTTAGTTAAAGGTGTTACGTTAGCAGAAGTTGCCCGCGGTTTTAATTTAGGCGAGTATTTAATTTTAGGTCCAGGTGAATTAAAAAGTGGTGGGCATCGTAGGGATTCTATTCTTGAAGATGCCGTAGAAGCTATCATTGGCGCTATTTATATCGATTCAGATATGGCAACTTGTAAAGCATTAATACTCAGTTGGTTTACGCAACGCCTTAATGCGATAAAACCAGGACAAGCACAAAAAGACCCTAAAACACGGTTACAAGAATATTTACAAGGGCGGAAAATAGCCTTACCGATATACGAAGTAATTGATACTAGTGGTCAGTCTCATAATCAAGAGTTTACTGTGCGTTGTACAACTTCTGAAATAGATAAACCTGTAACAACCAAAGGTACTAGTCGTCGAAAGGCAGAACAATCTGCAGCAGAAAAAGTCCTAGCAATTATTTTAGATAATAATGCCAAAGGTAAACGAACGAGTAAAAAATCATGACACAAAGTACCCACTGTGGACTTATTGCTATTGTTGGTCGACCTAATGTTGGAAAATCAACGTTACTAAATAGCTTACTTGGTCAAAAAATTAGTATTACTTCGCGTAAACCTCAAACTACACGACATCGAATTCTTGGCATATTAACGGAAGATAATCATCAAGCAGTATTAGTTGATACTCCTGGGTTACATATCGATGAAAAAAAAGCGATTAACCGACTAATGAATCGAGCTGCAAGTAGCTCTATTGCTGAAGTTGAACAAATACTCTTTTTAGTTGAAGGTACACATTGGACGGCTGATGACGAACTCGTGTTGAGTAAAGTCAAAAATAGTGGCGCGCCATGTGTTTTAATTATAAATAAAATTGATAATGTGCAGGATAAAGAAGCGCTTTTACCTCATTTACAAAAACTCGGCGAAATGCATGACTTCGCTGAAATAGTACCGATTTCAGCTAGTAAAGGGGATAATGTCGATAAAATTCGTGATATATGTTTTAAAGCATTACCGGAAGGAGATTTTTGGTTTTCTGAGGATCACATTACTGATCGTTCAAGCCGATTTATGGCTTCCGAAATTATTCGTGAAAAATTGATGCGCTTTACCGGTGATGAATTACCTTATTCAACCACGGTAGAGATTGAACAATTTAAAGTGGATGAAAAAGGTATTTTACATATCAATGCGTTGATTTTAGTTGAACGAAATAGCCAGAAAAGAATGGTCATCGGCAATAAAGGTGAAAGATTAAAAACCATTGGGCAAGAAGCTCGTCGGGATATGGAAGAAATGTTCGAACAAAAAGTATTTCTTGAGTCTTGGGTTAAAGTTAAATCAGGTTGGGCTGATGATGAACGTGCGCTTCGCAGTTTAGGCTATGGCGATGATTATTCAGGCTAGACTTTAGTTGTTAATGTAAACAATGAAAGAACTTGAGCAACAGGCCTTTTTATTACATTCACGTCCATTTCGTGATAATCAAGTTATCGCTGAATTTCTCACTGAATTAAATGGAAAAGTATCCGCCATTGTTTATGTCAGCTCTTCGCTGAAATCTAATAAAAAAGCGTTATTACAACCTTTTACCCCTTTAAGTATTGTGCTTAAAGGGAAGGGCAATTTAAAAACGCTAAATCGCATTGAGGTCAGTAGTAAATCATTTTTGTTGTCAAGCGATCATTTATACAGCGGATTTTATTTAAACGAATTGCAAGTAAGGCTGCTCGGGGAGCATATCCCTTATGAAAGCTTGTATATGCTTTATAGACAATGTTTGATTGATTTGTCTGAGAAATCAGAGATTGAACCGATATTAAGGCGTTTTGAAAATACCTTATTAGAAGAGTTAGGTTTAACGATTGATTTTTCAATCGTATGTGAACAAAATGAGCAGGAATTTTACTACTTACCTGAACAAGGTTTCATCCCTGTAATTGAGAATTTATCACAATCACGTTATAGCAAAGAGCATTTAATCGCGATAAATAATCAAGACTATAGCCATGTTGAAGTAAGAAAAACCCATAAAGCATTAATGCGACAAATAATTAACCATTTACTCGGTGGTAAGCCATTAAATAGTCGCCAATTATTTAAAAAAAGATAGAGAATAAAATCATGAGTGATATTTTATTAGGTATTAACGTTGATCATATTGCTACCTTGCGACAAGCAAGGGGGACAAGCTATCCTGATCCTGTACACGCTGCATCCGTAGCTGAACATGCCGGTGCTGATGGCATTACCATTCATCTACGCGAAGATCGTCGCCATATTCAAGATCGAGATGTCTATGTAATGAAAGAAACATTACAAACTCGCATGAACTTAGAAATGGCTGTCACGGATGAAATGCTAACCATTGCTTGTGAAGTGAAACCTGTTTTTTGTTGTTTGGTACCGGAAAAACGTGAAGAGTTAACTACGGAAGGTGGATTAGATGTTGCTGGTCAACAAGAAAAGATTAACTTAGCAGTTAGTCGTCTAACGAAAGCTGGCGTTCAAACAAGTTTATTTATTGACGCAGATAAAAAGCAAATTGATGCAGCTGTTGCTAGTAAAGCGCATTATATTGAAATTCATACCGGTCACTATGCAGATGCAATCACCGAAGCTGAGCAAGATAAAGAATTAGCTCGATTAATTGAAGGTATCGAATACGCGCACCAACAAGGACTAAAAGTAAATGCTGGTCACGGTTTAACGTACTTTAATGTCAAACCTATTGCCGCTATTCCAGAAATTATTGAGCTTAATATTGGTCATGCCATTATTGCACGTGCTGCCATTGATGGTTTAGAAAAAGCTGTGAGAGATATGAAACAGTTAATGTTAGAAGCAAGAAGAGCGTAGCACTATGTCTGTTGTGGGAATTGGTACAGACATAGTACAAATTCAGCGTTTGGAAGATATGAACGAAAATGCGCTAGAGCGTTTAGCGTTGAGAGTATTAACGCCAACAGAATATAACCATTACAAAAGCCTGAAATTTAACGTGCCTTATTTAGCTAAACGTTGGGCTGGTAAAGAAGCCGCAGCTAAAGCCTTAGGCACAGGTATTGCTAATGGTGTGTCGTTTCAGCACATCGAGATAAAATCATTAGCTAGCGGCCAACCTCAATTAGAATTTAGCGATATCGCGTTGAATAAAGCCAAAACGTTAAAGGCGGAAACGTGGCACATATCATTATCCGACGAAAAAGAATATGCCACCGCTTTTGTCGTATTATCAATGTGATAGTAACGTGAACTGCACAAACTCACCTACTAGAATTGATTTTAATCTGCTAAATGTTAAATAATCACCTATACTGATATAAAATGTGTTTAAAATTTATACGGAAAATGTTTTATGCAGTCACAAAAACTTCCAACTATAGATCGACGAAACCAAGCTCCCGAGCAATCTGTTTGGTGGTCAAAGCTCTCTTTAGCACAAAAATTTTCAGCGAGTAGTCTTGGTAAATTTGGCTATGAGTTAGCCTTTGTTCGAAATGAAAATGAAAAAAGTCTTGCCGTTTTACTGTGTAATGGAGGCGTTGCCGTGGTCAGTGAAGATGGTGATATTAATATCTCTCCAGATATTCATATCCGCTAATTAACCTGTTTATTTAATTCCATCAATTAATGTTACTCTGAAAAATAGTCTTTTAGCAAAACACTCATAGTATTCTTAGATAAGATATTATGAGTGATTATTTTCGAGTAATTTATCTATTTCAGTAAAAGCATTTTCTGCTAAACCCAATACACGTTCAATATGTTCAAATAGCTCAAAAAATTCCGGCTCTAAATCATCAATGCCACTGCCACTTTTCAACAGGGTTTCTAGTTGATGAACTATTTTTCCTAAATCAGGTACGCCAGTGTAGCAGCATGCTCCGTTCAGCTTATGGATAACTTCCTTTAGTCGTTCAATATCTTGAGCGGTTAATGCTTCTGAAATGGTTAGCTTTGTCTCAGGTAAGCTTTCCACTAGACCTTCTAACATATCTCTTGCTAAATGTGGTTTGTTACCTGCTTTATTTATTGCGTCAGGCCAGTTTATCACGGTTGAATGAACAAAAATTTCTAGAATGCTGCTGTTTTCTTTTTTGCCCTCAATTTTTATTGCACTTTTTTGATGATTTAATTCAGGCGAGTCTGCACCCATAAGTTTAACTTTTGCTACCTTGTTGCCTAATAGACCTAGGTCACAGTACTCATAGATAATATGGCGTAACATACTCTCATCAATAGGCTTGGTCATATAAGAGTTAAACCCTTCTTTGAGAAGTTTATCTTTTTCTCCACTTAAAGCATGGGCGGTCACGGCTATAATTGGCGTATTATCATTAAAGGTTTGTGCTTTTATGTGTTTTAGTGCTGAAATTCCGTCCATTACAGGCATTTGAATATCCATGAAAATAAGCGCGAAGTTTTCATTCATACATAATTCAAGCGCCTCTTGCCCATTTTGAGCCGTAACGACTTCGCTAACTTGTTCTTGTAATAAGGCATTAATAAGTTTTAGGTTTGCTTCATTATCATCAACTGCTAGCACTTTAATGGCTATTTTATTCTCAAGCACATCAGTAATTGAATTAGCAAAATTAGAATGTTGAGGTGTTAACGCTTTACAAATTTTCTCTGGTGTTAATGGCTTACTTAAACAACTACTTGCTCCAACGGCCATTAACGCTTCTTGTAAATTAGGTGAATTACTATTAATCGCTAAATGAATAGAAGGAATATTTTCTTTAATTGAAATGATTAACTGTTTTAATTCATTTAAAGCTGTTGGCGTTATATCGTGTGCAATTAATGCAAAATCAAAAGCGTCCCCTTTAGATAAGGCGTTGCTAATTTCTTCAAGGCTAATCACAGGGAAAACTTCCATATTCCAGCTTTCTAATATTTCGCTGGTCGCTATTCTGCTATGCGTGTGTGGTTCGAAGTACAGAATTCGCTTTTGTGAAAGCGAAGGAGGATGGAGTAAAGATTCATCAGGGATAGGATTAATTTCACATTGAAATGAAAACCAAAAGGTTGAACCGCTTTTTTCATCACTGATAAAGTTTATTTCACCTTTCATCTCTTTAACTAATCGTTGAGAAATAACGAGTCCTAAACCTGTTCCACCATATAAACGAGTTATGCTTTGATCTGCTTGACCAAAGGCTTCAAAAATTGATGCTTGTTGAGAGGTATTCATCCCTATACCTGTATCGCTTACCGTCACTTTCAATATAGCTTTGTGCTCATCAACTTGCTCTGTATCAATGTCTATATTTACGCAGCCTTTATCGGTAAACTTAATCGCGTTGCTGGCTAAGTTTATGATCACTTGCTTGATACGCATCGCGTCGCCAATTAAAGAGTCTGGTATTTTAGGTGCTATTCTTAAAGACAATTCTATATTCTTCTTATGAGCACCAGGTGCTAATAATTTAATAGTTTCTTCTACGGTTTCTCGCATTGAAAACGGAATCTTTTCGATTATCATTTTACCCGCATCAAGTTTAGAGAAATCAAGAATATCGTTAATGATCGCTAATAAATTCGCCGCAGAGCGCTCAATCGTTTGTAAATAATCTCGTTGAGTATCTGATAATGGCGTTTTCAATACTTGGCGAGTAAAACCAATAACACCATTTAACGGTGTTCTTAATTCATGACTCATATTGGCTAAAAATTCAGATTTTACTTTGTTGGCTTCTTGCGCTTTACGCTTAGCGATATCCAACTCAACGTTTTGTATTTCAAATTGCTCTAAACTTTCTCTCAAATCTATAGTTGCTTGGTCAATACTTTGCTGCATTTCATCATGATAATCACCTAATGATTCTGCCATGGCATTAACACCATTTTTCAAGAAGTTTAATTCGCCAATTAACTGACCTGTCACGCGACTTTCGAGTTTACCTTCTCTTATTCGATCAACCGCTTGAACCATTGAAGTCACAGGGCGAGTAAAGTTTTTAATCAATCTAGTTGAGAAAAAAGCACTAATTAAAGCTCCTAATATAGCAATGGCAAATGCCATCATAATTTGGCTTTGCTGAGCAAGTTTAATGTTGTTCTTATTGATTTGCATGGCAATATAGCCAACGATAACTTGTGAAGAAGAGGTGTTAGTGATCACTTCATCATCGCTTTTTTCATAAATTATCGGGGTGCGAAAAATTATATAATCATCAGTAAAATGTGAAGATGTAGTTAACGGGACCTGTTCACCCGCATTTATTCGCATTAACTCAGTATCGCCATGATAAGCACTTGCAACTAACACCTGATTATTTTTAGAAAAAATAGTAATACTTTTAATAATTGAAGACTGGCTGCGGTGAGTAAAACCAACTAAATGCCTTAATTTTTCTCTATCAGAGTTAATTACGGCTTCTGTTGTCGCAATGGCTAACGGTTCAATAATGCTTCTAGAACGATCAGTAAGGTGATTATTTAATTCAATGTAACGGCTATAGGAAAAATAACTAGCAATGCTTAAACCAATGATAGTTGTTGGGATAATCGTCAGTAAAATAACCCAGTCTTTTAGGCTTAATTTATACATTTATTGTTGGACTCTTTATGCCAAGATTTCATGATGATTTTGAAGTATAATTGACATTATAATGGCACATCAGCAAGCAAATTTATAGCGCTTAACAATAGGTCTCCTTTTTTGTGGCAAATTTCTTTAAAGTAACTCCTAAAACCCAAAACTTGGGTAAACAATGTACCTTAAAAATCACCCGTTTAGACTTTAATGGTTGCGGGGTTGGAGTTTATCAACATAACAATATTTTTATTGATGGGACTTTACCCGGTGAAACAGTTATCGCTAAAATCATTGAGCAAAAAAACAAGTACCTTAGAGGTAAGCTAATTGAAGTTGTATCGCAAAGTGAGAAGCGTATAGAAGCTGATTGTGAGCATTTTTCTAATTGTGGCGGTTGTGATTTACAGCATTTAACCCCTCAAGCTCAGTTATCTTTTAAACAACAAAAAGTCAAAGAGCTTTTTGAAAGACAAAGAGTTGATCCAAGCCACACGAAAAAGAGTAAGCCGCCTTTAGTTGAAATTGCTCTT
>Ga0233426_10001523_pt1 | contig 20948 bp, 13 predicted proteins | sample SI_118_April2016_6_FD_179875 | JGI IMG/M metagenome (GOLD analysis project Ga0233426, IMG submission 179875) | Seawater microbial communities from Saanich Inlet, British Columbia, Canada - SI_118_April2016_10_MG | ecosystem: Environmental > Aquatic > Marine > Inlet | place: Canada: British...
TTTTAAAGCCCAAGATTCTAGTACCTTAATTGATGGAGTCAGCTCTGCCATTCCTATTTTTCTGGCGGTAGAAATTAAAGCAATTACATCTCCTGGATGTAGATTAGGTACCTGTTTTGTTTTCAATTTCTTTTTTTTAAACGGTTTAAAGATAAGCGTTTCTGTCGATTTTTAAAATAAGGCTAGTTTAAAATGACCGGGTTTTGATTATTGAACAAATTTCATCAAAAAGAACTAGAACCATTGGGGTATACTATACTTAAACAGACCCTTGGTATTTTATTTTCTACAAAACCAAAAGCTTATATTTGCTGAATACAAAACAAGTTACTCATGTCGGCAGAAGCAAAAAGATATACCATTACGGCAGCATTGCCTTACACAAACGGCCCCGTTCATATAGGTCATTTAGCCGGAGTTTACATTCCTAGCGATATATACGCACGTTTTTTACGCTCCAATAAGAAGGACGTAATTTTTGTTTGTGGATCCGACGAGCACGGTGTTCCCATTACCATTTCTGCCAAAAAAGAGGGTGTTACTCCGCAGCAGGTAGTAGATAAATACCATGAAATTATTGGAGACTCGTTTAAGGAATTAGGGGTGAGCTTTGATATGTACCACCGTACTTCCGACAAACTACACCATGAAACGGCTTCTGATTTTTTCAAGCATTTACATAAGGAAGGTTTGTTTATCGAAAAGGTAAGTGAGCAGTATTTTGATGAAGTAGAGCAAGAGTTTTTAGCTGATAGATACCTAACCGGTACTTGTCCTCATTGTAAAAGCGAGGGTGCATACGGCGACCAGTGCGAAAAATGTGGTACTTCTTTAAGTGCCACAGATTTAATAAACCCAATGTCTGCCTTAAGCGGCAACAAACCAGTGATGAAGGAAACAAAACATTGGTTTTTGCCTTTAGATAAATACGAGACTTGGTTAAAAGAGTGGATTCTAGATGGACATAAATCCGATTGGAAATCGAATGTATACGGACAGTGTAAATCTTGGTTAGACCAAGGTTTGCAGCCACGTGCAGTAACCCGCGATTTAGATTGGGGTATTCCGGTACCTGCAGAAGGCGCCGACGGAAAAGTATTGTATGTTTGGTTTGACGCGCCCATTGGTTACATTTCTGCCACCAAACAATGGGCAAAAGACAATAGAAAAGACTGGGAACCTTACTGGAAATCTGATGACACAAAATTAGTTCACTTTATAGGCAAGGACAACATCGTTTTTCATTGTGTTATTTTTCCGGCCATGTTAAAAGCCCACGGCGATTTTATTGTACCTGATAATGTTCCGGCAAATGAGTTCTTAAATTTGGAAGGCGCAAAAATTTCTACCTCAAAAAATTGGGCCGTTTGGTTGCACGAGTATTTAGAAGATTTTCCGGGAATGCAAGATGTAATGCGTTATGTATTATGTGCAACTGCTCCCGAAACTAAAGACAACGATTTTACGTGGAAAGATTTTCAAACCCGTAACAATTCTGAGTTGGTTGGTATTTTCGGAAACTTTATAAACAGGGTAGTGGTGCTTACCAATAAGTATTACGATGGTGCAATTCCCGAAAGAGGAGCACTATCTGACACAGATAAAGAAGTACTGGCTTCCTTACAGGCTTTTCCTGCCAAAATAGCGAAGTCGATTGAGTTGTACCGATTTAGAGAAGCCTTAGCCGAATTGATGAATTTAGCGCGTTTAGGAAATAAGTATTTAGCAGACGAGGAGCCTTGGAAGTTGATTAAAACAGATGAGGTACGTACCAAAACTATCCTAAACATTTCTCTTCAAATAGCGGCTAATTTATCCATTTTATCGGAGCCTTTTATGCCTTTTACCGCAGGTAAGTTAAGCAGTATGTTAGGTTTAAATCAATTGCAATGGATTGATGCTGGTGCAGATGATTTACTAGTTCCAGGAATGAAAATTGAAAAAGCAGCATTACTATTCCGCAAAGTAGAGGATGCAGAAATGGATGCCCAGTTGGACAAGTTAGCAGCTACCAAATTAGCAAATCAGGCAGTAGTAGCTCAAAAAGAAAATGTTAGTTTTGAGGATTTCAACACCATGGACATTCGTGTAGGAACCATCGTTTCTGCTGAAAAAGTTAAGAAAACTAAAAAGCTATTAAAATTAGAAATTGATACTGGCGTAGATATCAGAACAGTAGTTTCTGGTATTGCAGAACATTATATCCCTGAGGATCTTATTGGTCAACAGGTTTCTATTTTGGTAAATTTGGCTTCCAGAACCCTAAAGGGAATCGAATCTCAAGGGATGGTTTTGATGGCCGAAGACAAGGATGGTTCCTTGTGCTTTGCTATTCCTTCTGTGCCTACTTCTAACGGATCTACTATCGCCTAAATTGAGTTTAAAAAAAGACATACAATCCAAAGGCTTTCATTCTGAACAGGAGAAGCTATCTGTTAATCTGATTTTAACAGCGGCTTATTTTGAGTCAAAGTTTACGCATTTTATAAAAGATTTTGGTGTAAGCCCTCAACAATACAATGTATTAAGAATTTTAAGAGGACAAGTACCCAATTCTATAACCAGCGGAGAGTTGCAAAGTAGAATGCTTCATAAAATGTCTAATGCTACTCGTTTGGTAGACAAGTTGATTGAAAAGGGCTTTGCAAATCGTATTAAAAATGAAAAGGACAAGCGGATTGTTTTGGTGTCTATATCCGCTTCAGGCTTGGAGCTTTTAGCACAATTAGATGAGGAAGTTTATGCATTTAACGAACAATACATAAAACTACCAGAGTCTCAGCTTATGGTCTTAAATCTTCTTTTAGATCAACTTCGTGGAGCCAGCGAAGACTAGAAATCAATTGATTAAAATCATTTTATAGTTGCAAAACTTGTAGGTACAAATACTTTTAATATGCTTGTGAGTGAAACCACCTATACTACAAAACTTAATTTAACCTTCCCCCTCGAGAATAACAAGCGTTATTCTTTATAAAAAGCCTCCCAATTTGGGAGGCTTTTATGTTTAATGTACAATCAGTTGTTGTATTTCTTTAGCTGTTTTAACAAAGTACAAACCACTCTTTAAGTCTATGTCGATTTTCTCGATATTTCCTGTAGCAGTAAACTTTTTAAGTGTACTTCCCAGTGCATTACAAATTTCGAATACCTCATTTTTTTCTAAACCGGTAATATTAAAGGTTCCTTTCGATGGGTTAGGGTAAAGGGTTATTCTGTTTGTTTTCTGTTCTAGAACACTCAAATAATTGAAATCGAATTCACTGGATTCAATAGCGTTTCCACTTGCATCTTCTACATTTTCTATGCTCAGTGTATAACTACCAGCATTCATGTTTTCTACAGTAAGTGTAACTTTATTACTTTGAAAAGCATGCCTAGTGGCATTGGTAACTGCTGCATTATTTGTTAAAGAATAGTTTTCTATATTTTCTGCCGTCAAAGTGTTTACTTCCTCGGAAAACAAAACAATAATTGTTGATTGACTCAAGGCTTCTACACTTGCAATATTAAGTCCTGCATTTCCAGCGCCGTCTACATCGTCTTCTATTCTTAATTCTATTTTCCACTCGTCGTAGTTAAAACTACAAATTCCGGTAATCGAACTAATCTGTTCTCCTACTACTGCCGGATATTCGAAAGCGCCCTCAGTATTGTGAATAATACACTCACCCGTTCCATCGTTTACTCTCCAGGCACCATAATCATCAAAGTTAAAGGTTGCATAGGTTACCGCAACATCGCTAACTTTAACCAATACGCCTTCTAAATCTTCGTTTGCTAATTCTGCTGTACTTATAGCTATAGGTTCTGGAATAGGGTTGTTGGATGTTAAAATATATACATCGTCAGGAAAAGCTAACTCTGTCAGCTCATAGTACTCTGTAATTTCACCTGTAACAATTACGCTGTCGCCTATTTCAGGGAAAACGGACGAAGAATAAACGTATACTCCTGAGCGAATTCCCGATCCATTTTGAATGTAAAAGTTATTTCCAAATACACCTGTTACAATTCCAGTTGTAGAAACTGTTTGTCCTGCATAAGGAGAGTCGTTGCTAGTACCTTGAATATTTTGAATGCTTGTAATAGTGCCTTCAAAAGGATTGAGCATTACCTCATAATTTCCGTAAAACATATTTTCTAAACTACCAGCCTGCGCAACTATTTTGTATTTAACATCTGCTCCTGCAACCTGAGCAGGTATTGACGCGGACCATAAGTCATCTAAAGAAGTCATTTGAACTACATTGTCTAAATTATACCAAGAGGTTCCCCAGGTTAATACTGCGTTAGGAGCTGCACTAGTACTGGTAGTAATTTCGGCAATAATCGTTTGTACATCGTCTTCATTAGGAGCAGCGTTTCCTAGGTTCACATCTACAAACTGAACACTGTTAGGTTGCGCTTCTCCCCATATTCTATTTGCCAATTCTGGATAATCAACAAAAGGGTTTCTGTTGTTTTGCCATCCATATATTACATCATTTCTTCTGCGTTCAAAGGCATCTACAGGATCCAATTCGTTCCAAGCTAAAAGTGTAGAAAGTTTTCCCATTTGAGAATTCGGAAAGGTAGGCGTATAGTCGGCAATGTTTAAGTTGGGTTCCCCATTTCCACTGTAGCGTGTGTGCATGTAAAATATTATTCTGGCTATATCTCCCTTAGAGTTGTCTCCTGGTTCCCAGGTTGTATTTGTAGAGTAACACTCTGTAGCCTCGCTGTTTTGTGAGCCTCCATTGTCGAAATCTTTATACCCTCTAGCAGAATTTATACTTGCATCGCAGGGCTTTAGATTGTGTGCATCGCTATACGCTCCTAAATCGCCATAATTAGAAAAGTTTCCGTGCGATTTTGCCCAAACGTGTTCTCTGTTCCAGAAGTCCGATTGATTATTGCTCGCAAAACTACTTTTAGGAATAGAAATTTCCTTGTACACCAACATTACATTTTCGGTATTGTTTGGGTCTTGATCGCTGTCTTTTAAGATTTGTTTTGCAGAACTGTACGAAAACTCACTGTGATCCTTAATCATTTCGTGCAAGGCATCTTCCAGCTCCGATCCAGTTAACTGTTGTATGTCTTGGTAATAATTCGGACTCTGTGCCATTAAAGTTCCACAAAGCATCCATAGGAAATAGATTGTTTTTTTCATGAGAGTGTATTAAAAAGAGAGTTTAAATGAGGTGGTAATTCTTCTTCCCATTCCGAAAAACACGGAAGCAGAACCTGCGTCAAAATTGTTTTGATTTCCTGATATATAAGGATCGTTATTTAAAGCATCTGATATATATCTAGTGTTGGCAACATTTAGAATGTTTAACTTAAAGTCAATAAACATTTTTTCATACCTAAAACGATACCCAGCATGTATGTCAAATAGATTATAAGCAGGAATTCTCCATGAATCTCTCCCAACATTTTCGCCCCTTAAATCAAATGGGTTAAAATCTGCATAATGATTATTATAATGCATCGCTTTAATAGTGATGTATCCATCTTTTATAGGACTAAATCTTAAACTAGAACCAACTTGAAGTTGGGCAGCATCGCCAACATGAACTCCGGTTGCATCGAAGTAATCTACGCCTAATAAGTTGTTGTTGTCGTCGTAACTTCTTATGGTATCCCCAGAAGTCCAACGCCAATTTCCAATACTACTAAGAACTTGATAGGTTATGTTTTTATTTATTTTAAATGATGCATCTAACTCTATTCCCTGGTGTAAAGCGTTTATTCCATTGATGTTGTATTTTATAGGATCTCCATCTACAATAGTACTACCCGACTGAGGTTTGTTTTTCCATTGGGTATGGTACAAGTTTAAATTGGTGCTAAACCTTGGGCTGTTATAGCTATATCCAAATTCCAGTGCAGCTACTTCTTCGTTTTTTATATTCGCAAAAAGTTGGTTGTCAAAGTCAAATATGTTACCAAATTTAGGTGCTTTTTCTAAATAACCGATGTTCATAAACGCATTGTTGTACTCATCGATATTGTAGTTAAAGCCTGTTTTTAGTGTGTACCCTGGAATCCATTTCCAGTCGCTTTCGGTTGCACGTGTTTCTTTAGAATCAACAGTGTAGTCTATGCCATCGTGCGTTAAGGTATCTCCAAAAGAAAGCGCTTGCACATAGGTTGTGTCATCCAAAACAAGATCTAAGGGTCTAAAGTAGTCTATTCTTTTATAGCCTGTATTCGATAAGGAAACATTTACAAATGCAGTCCAATTGCCTGCCTTGTATTCCATTTGCTGAAATACGCCAGCCCATTTAACCAGTCCATCGTTATGGTATCCATATTTGTCGCCTTTTCGAACAATCGAAGTGGAGTCTGACGCCGCAACATCTCCGTTGGCAACGTAATAGTCTCCACCCAATAAATCGTAAACCTCTCTGTAATGTTCTCCTGTATAGTGTCGTAAATCTATTCCTCCAGAAAGGGTTAACTCTTTACTCGGTTCATAATTGTAAGTAGACAGTAATCCAAACCAGCGGTGGTTATTTATTCCACTGCGAATAAATTGTGTGGCTTTGTGTTCTGTAGAACTGTAGTTAGGGTCTATAGACAGATCTCCAAGAAAAGGATGTCGAGTGTTTCCAGAATTATTATCGTACATCTCTTGAAAATTAATTTGATTGTCTGCTCCGTAATTTGATGCAGAAATACTTGGATTTACTCCTGTACCACCCCCATTACCTAGAGATACATAAAACACATTTGAAATTACCAATTTATCGTTAGCTGCCCACAAATGATTCAAGCTAAGTTGAGGCTTGTGGTAGTAGTTCATTTTAGAGCTTAAGGTCTCATTTTTCGCAAAGGTCGTATCGGTAGGATTGCCGTTTTCATCAAAATTAACCTTATATCTGTTTAACCTTCCCCAGTGTTCGTTGTAACGTAAACCAAAGTCGCCGTTTACGCCAGTTGTATCAATACCTAAGTTTGCGGCATAGGTTTTATCGTATAGGGTAATTGCTTTTTTGTAAGAGCGTTGTCCGTGGCTTTGAGGTGCTCCAAAGGCTGTAAAGGAGAAGCGGTGGTTTTTAATTTTTTTCTGAATTTTTAAATAATAAAAAGTTCCCTCGGTCCAAGTTTGATCTACCCAACCATTCCCTTTTTTATAAGAAGCGGCCAAGGAGTAGCCCCAGCCATTTTTTAGTTTACCGCTGTTGTAACCAATGGTAGATTTAAGGTAACCGTTGTTTCCTAAATCTTGAATAAATTTCAAGCCTTCTTTAGAATCTATACCTTTGGTAAGTATGTTCATGGTACCTCCAACTGCAGGAATAGCTAGTTTTGAAGCACCCAAACCTCTTTGTACTTGTATGGTTTTGGTCATTACATCTAATCCGAACCAATTAGACCAGTACACCCAGCCATTTTCCATATCGTTCATCGGAATTCCATCGATCATCACAGCAACGTTGCGTTGGTTAAATCCACGAATAGAAATACGAGCATCGCCATCGCCACCACCACTTTGTGTGGCGTAAACACCTGGAGTGCTGTTCAGTATTAGAGGTATGTCCTGCCCGGCAAGCTCTTCTTGCAGTTGTGTTGGGCTGATGTTAGAAAACGCCACGGGTGTTTCTCTAGAACGTGCAATGTCAGAAACCAGCTCTACCTCGTTTAGTATTTGGCTGGATAGATAAAGGTTTAACTCTGTTGTACCGTATACCGTAATTGTTTTTTTTAAGGCATCATAACCCACATAAGAAATGCTCAATTCATGTTTACCTTCGGGTAAAGAAAGTTGGTAAAAGCCGTTAAAGTCGGTAACGGTACCTATACCGTTGGAGGTAATTAAAGTTGCCCCAATGAGGGTTTCGTTGCTAGAATTATCAAACACATAACCTTGCACGAGTATTTGTGCATGAAGATTAATCTCAAAAAAAAGGGAAAACAGAAGGAGAAGTTTTTTCATGGGTGGTATAAAAAAAGCCCCCTAATGGGGGGCTTTAAATTAGTTTATAAGCAATTTATTAAGCAGCACTTCATTGTTTTGAAGCATCACCTCCACAAAGAACAAGCCTTTTAAATTTTCACTTAAAGTAAGTGTTTCTGTAGTAGTTGAATTGCTTAAGTTTTGATTGAAAACTTTTGCGCCTAGTACATTGTATATTGAGATTGAAGCAATGTTGTTGGTTGCTTTAATAGTCAGTTGACCAGAAGTATTCGGATTCGGGTACATGCTTATGCTGTTTTCATTCTCTTCTAAAGACAAAACACAATCACAACTATGCGTACCTAGTCCTGCAAAACTATTTGCCGGTAAAGAGTCCCACTCTAAAGTTGGGTCAAAGCTGTATTCAGATGAAGCGTCGTAAACAAAACCAGAAGTAACACTAGCTTTTCTAGCTAAGGTGTGGTCTTTTGTCCATAATGCACCAGTTGCATCTGCCCATCCATCGCCTGGATCTTCGCCAATTTTACCAATAATATCGTAAAAGACATTCCCACTTAGGTCTTCCAAGGTAACTGCATCGTTTCCGTTAAAGTACATGGTACCGTCTTCGTAATTCGGGCAAATAAATAAATCAACTTTACCCATTAAGTCTTCGTCGGCAGTGTAAATACTGTCTTGTAATTCGGTAATAGTATCCGTAAAGTAATACCAACCATCCCAAAGAGGCGCTTCAAATCCTTCTCCTTCAGGGTTTCTTTTATCTATACCAACAACAAAAGCTTTGTTCGGTTCTATAGTTCCCGATAAAACGGTTCTTAAAGGAATAGTAGCTCCATTGCTCCATCTAGAAAGCGCGTAGTTTGATAAATCTATAGCTTCACTTGTTGGGTTAAACAATTCAATTGCTTTGTTGTTGCTCCAACCTTCTACATACTCAGAAATAAAGAGTTCAGAACAGTTTTGGGCTTGTAGGGTAAAAGCACTAAATAGGCTGATACTCAGTAGGTAAATTTTTTTCATGTTTGTTTGTTTTTTCGCGTAACAAATTTACTAAAACTAAGCACATTACAAAAGAAAGTACCTCCAAATGAAAATGATTTTGTAATAATAAAAATATAAAAAGAAAATTTCCGTTACATTTGCTTTTCAACTAGAGAAAAATGTCTGATTCTTTAATAATAATCCCAACCTTTAACGAGAAAGAGAACGTAGTAAAAATGCTGCGTACTGTCTTTTCTTTAGAGAAAACCTATCATGTACTTGTTGTAGATGATGGTTCTCCCGATGGAACTGCAGCCATTGTTAAGGATTTACAAAAAGAGTATGCTGCGCAACTTTTTATTGAGGAACGCAGTGGGAAACTAGGTTTAGGCACCGCTTATATCCACGGATTTAAGTGGGGTTTAGAGAGAGATTACAGCTATTTTGTAGAAATGGACTGCGATTTTTCTCACAATCCAAACGACTTAATTCGCTTGTACAATGCCTGTGCAATCGAGTCGAATGATCTTGCAATTGGTTCGCGTTATGTAGGTGGATTGGTAAATGTGATTAACTGGCCCATTGGCCGTGTAATGATGTCTTATTTTGCGTCTCGTTATGTAAAAAGCATTACGGGCTTGCCTGTAGACGATGCAACTGCTGGATTTAAATGTTACCGAAGAAATGTAATTGTAAACCTCCTGCGATCTAAAGTTACTTTTGTGGGTTATGCTTTTCAAATTGAAATGAAATTTAAAGCTTGGAAGTTTGGTTACAAAATTAAAGAAGTTCCCGTTATTTTTACCGACAGAACCGAAGGAGAATCTAAAATGAGCTCCTCTATTTTTTACGAGGCTTTCTTTGGCGTTATTCAAATGAAGTTGAAAAGCTTTTTCGTAAAATACCAACAAGAATAGTTTAGCACAGCCGATGAAAAAGCTACTTAAAAATGCTCAAATTGTTAATGAAGGCTCTATTTATAAAGCTGATTTACTAATTGAGGGAGAACGTATTGCAAAAATAGCACCTTCTATTATTGACGATTCAGCAGAAATGTTTGATTTAAAAGGCAAGTTCTTACTGCCTGGTCTTGTAGACGATCAGGTGCATTTTAGAGAGCCAGGTTTAACACACAAAGGAAGAATTTACACCGAGGCTAAAGCTGCTGTTGCAGGAGGCATTACTTCTTTTATGGAGATGCCCAACACCAATCCTCAAGCCTTAACTCAGAAGCTTTTAGAAGATAAATATAAAATTGGGGCTAAAGATTCTTTGGCCAATTACTCCTTTTTTATGGGAGCTTCAAATGAGAATTTAGCAGAGGTTTTAAAAACCGATCCGAAGCAGGTAGCTGGTGTAAAAATATTTATGGGCTCGTCTACAGGAAATATGCTGGTAGACGACAAAGAAGTTTTAAATTCCATATTCTCTAAATGCAAAATGCTCATTGCCGTGCATTGCGAAGATGAGGAATCCATAAGAGCAAACTCTGCAAAAATGAAAGCTGAATACGGCGAAAATCTGCCCATTCGTTTTCATCCAGTTATAAGAAATGCTGAGGCTTGTTATACGTCTTCCTCTATGGCTGTTAAGCTTGCAAAAAAACACGATACGCGCTTACATATACTACACATTTCTAGCGCAAAAGAAACCGAATTGTTTCGGAACGACATTCCGCTAAAAGAAAAGAAAATTACAGCCGAAGCTTGCATTCATCACCTTTGGTTTGATGATTCTAGCTACGAAGAAAAAGGAACCTTGATCAAATGGAATCCTGCTGTTAAATCGCTCGCAGACAAAGAAGCTATATGGGCGGCTTTATTAGACGATAGAATTGACATTATTGCCACCGATCATGCACCGCATACCCTGGAAGAAAAGCAAAACACATATTTTAAAGCACCTTCCGGTGGGCCATTAGTTCAGCATGCTTTAGTGGCCATGTTGGAGTTTTACCACCAAGGAAAAGTTAGTATGGAATGGATTGTGAACAAAATGTGCCACGCTCCCGCAGATTGCTTTCAGCTTAAAGAAAGAGGTTTTATTAAGGAAGGATTTTACGCCGATTTAGTTGTGGTAGACATCCAAAAGGCTTGGACGGTTGCTAAAGAGAATATTTTATACCAATGCGCTTGGTCTCCCTTCGAAGGGCAAGAGTTTAAATCGAGCGTAAGCCAAACTTTTGTGAATGGAGATTTGGTGTACAATGAAGGTGTTTTTGATGAATCAACTAGAGGAATGCGTTTAGAATTTGATCGCTAATGAAAAAAATCACTTTATTTATTCTTTTAGGAATCCTGTTTTCTTGTAATGAGCAAGTAGCTAAACTAGCCCCAACTTCTTTGTCGGAAAAGCAAATGATTGATGCCTTAGTTCAGGTGCATTTGTTGGAGTCGGCAGCACAGTTAAATATGCTGGATGGAATTAGAGAAGACAGCTTAAATTTGGAAAATTATTACGCAGGTTTATTTTCTGATAGGGAATACAGTCTTCAAGATTTTAAGGAAAGTTTTACTATATACGCAAAAAACCCTCTTGTAATGGAGGGTTTATTAGATTCTGTTTTAACTCGAATTCAAATGATGGAGTAGTAACTGTTTAGGTGTTTCTAAATTCTTTACTATACATTTCAGAAAAATCTATACAACTTTGTTTTACGCTTGTAAACTCAAAGTTTAAAGCTGTTTTTATTTTATCGTTTTCGTAAATTGAAATACTTTTGCCGGCCAAAGCAGTTTCTTTTGTTATTAAAGGGTTCTTACCAGTAAATAGAGCACTCATTTTTGCCAATCGCCACCCTAGGGCGTTTAAAAACTTACCCACTTTAATGTGGGGTCTTTTTTTGCCGAGTGCATCAGCAATACAATCAAAGGTTTGTTTAAAGGCTAAGCTCTCGGAGCAGAGAATAAATCGTTCGGCATTTACTTTAGACTCCATAAGTTTAATCATAGCTGTGGCAACATCTCTAACATCCACAAAACCATTGGTACCTGTGGTGTAAAAAGGCATTCCATTTGCAATTTGATGAAACAAGAGTGAACTGCCTTTACCCCAGGCTCCAGGACCTAAAATAATGGTGGGATTAACAATTACGGCATTCAAACCCTCTTCAATACCTCGCCAAACTTCTAATTCAGAATTGTATTTGCTTAGGGCATAATTGCTATTTTCTGGGCCATCAGTCCATGCGGTATTTTCATTAATAATCGGATTATTGCTTGTTCTTCCAATTGCAGCAACCGATGATACATGACAGAGTTTTTCTACATCATTTGCCAAGCATAAATTTACAATATTGGCGGTAGAATTTACATTAGTAAGCATCATTTGATGCTTGTGCTTTGGGTTAAAGCTTAACCAAGCGGCGCAGTGGTAAACTTTTGTAATTCCTACAAACGCATCCTCCAAGTCGCTTAAATTTAATAATTCTGCTTCTACCCAGTCTATTTTTTTTAGCAGAATTTTAGCGTCATCTGTATAGTAAGAAAACACCTTTTCTACCAATTCTAAATCTGAATTTTTTCTTTTTGTTGCGCGTATTCTCGTCTCTTTTTTACAAAGATTGTAGAGTAAATGCGAACCTACTAAGCCTGTTCCTCCTGTAACTAATATCATGTCCGAAAGATAATAAATACAAGGTTTTATAAATAGAATAAAACACCTATTTTTACGCATCTTAAAATGCAGCCACTATGAACTTTGTTGAGGAAATGAAATGGAGAGGTATGATACACGATATCATGCCTGGAACCGAAGCGCAATTGCAAAAGGAAATGACCTCTGCTTATATTGGATTTGATCCTACAGCAGACTCTTTACATATTGGTTCTTTGGTTCAGATTATGACACTGGTACACTTACAAAGAGCAGGGCATAAGCCTTTTGCTTTGGTAGGAGGTGCAACAGGTATGGTAGGCGATCCGTCCGGAAAGTCGAAAGAGCGAAACTTACTTTCCTCGGAAGTACTCGATCATAATGTAAATTGTGTGCACAAACAATTGGCTCGATTTTTAAATTTTGATTGCGGAGCCAATTCTGCAGAAATGGTAAACAATTACGACTGGTTTAAAGAAATAAACTTTCTTGAATTTATTAGAGACGTTGGTAAACATATAAGTGTAAACTATATGATGGCTAAAGACTCTGTTAAATCTCGTTTAGAAACCGGGATGTCTTTTACCGAGTTTACCTATCAATTGGTTCAAGGTTACGACTTCTTGCATCTGTACAATAATAAAAACTGCAAGTTACAATTAGGCGGTTCCGACCAATGGGGTAATATAGTAACGGGAACAGAATTGATAAGAAGAAAGGCAAGAGGTGAAGCTTTTGCCATTACAACACCTTTAATAAAAAAAGCAGACGGAACTAAATTTGGTAAAACAGAAGGTGGAAATGTTTGGTTGGATTCTGAACGTACTTCGCCTTATAAATTCTATCAGTATTGGTTAAACGCTTCGGATGCAGATGCCAAAACCTATATTAAAATATTTACGCTGTTAGAAGAAAAGCAAATAAATGTTTTGATTGCTGAACATGAGGAAGCTCCACACTTAAGAATTTTACAAAAGGCTTTAGGGAAAGAAGTAACCATTCGAGTTCACAGCGAAGAAGCTTATGAAAGGGCTATTGACGCATCGGAGATTTTATTTGGAAAAGATACTGCCGAAAAGCTTAAACGTATAGAAGAGCGCGATTTACTAGATATTTTTGAAGGTGTTCCTCAGTTTGATGTTCCTAAAGAACTACTTTTAGCTGGTGTAAACATTATCGATCTTCTTGCGCAGCATTCTCAAGTATTTGCATCCAATGGAGAGGCCAGACGCATGCTAAAATCTAATGCTGTTAGTATAAATAAGCAAAAGGTTACCGAGGCTAAAGTGGTTGGAAGAGACGATTTGTTAAACCAAAAGTATGTTTTGGTTCAAAAAGGGAAAAAGAACTATTTCTTACTCAAATCTGTATAGTAAGTAATAAGAGCCTTTCCCTAATACTAGGCAACTAATTTATTTGTGTTTACAATACCATTAAATTGCAGCCTCTTATATCGCTTGAGTCAAACCGACCGAGTACCTCAAACCGACCATTTTCGTATACCTTACCAAGATCTTGTGTTGCTATAAAACTACAGGAGTATACATTGGCTAGATCTATTATGTTTAGTCCTCCACTTTTTTTGTTGCTAGATAGGGGATCATTAGTATCTCGGCACGAAACCCGCATCCAAGGTGGGCACTCAAACATTTGTTCTTTTTTTGAATAGGCCTGAGATAGGAGTTCTGTCATACCGTATTCGGAATGAATTTCTTTCTGCTTAAAACAAGTGCCCAAAATTCCGTGAAGCTCTTCCCGAATTATCTCTTTTCGTCTTCCTTTCATTCCACCTGTTTCCATTACAATCGTATTTTCCAAGTTTATTTTGTATCGATCTGTAAAGTCGAGTAATCCAAAACTTACCCCAATTAATAATGTTTTTCTTTTTTGAGATTCTAATTTATTTAGGACGTCAAAAAGTAAGGCGTGCTCGTTTAAGTAAAAGCCGCTTTCTTTTTTCTGAGAAATACCAATAAGTTTTTCGCACATGTATATTAAAGAGGAGCCTTTTCTCTCCATATAAGAGGGAAGTAGTGCCAGAATAGTATACTCTTTTATAGAGCCGTAAAAATACTCAAAACCCTTAGTAAAACTTTCTTGGTACAGCTCTAAGTCGTGTACAATATGTTTGCTTTGAACTCCTCCAGTACCGCTACTGCTGTAGGTAACTAATCTATTGTTAGGCTCGCAAACTACCTCGTGGGTTTTAAAAAAAGCAATGGGTAAGTACGGAATTTCATTAACAGTTTTTATTTCGGACACTTTTATCTTTAAAAAGGAAAGGTATTTTTTATAGACAGGATTATGCTTTGCCTGAAAATAAAATATTTCTAAGCTTAATTTGTTAAAAGATTCTTCTGTGTGGTTGGTGAAAATTTTAGCCTTCCAATCCATTGTATTTATTTTTACTGTTTCGAGCTCAAGTCAACTAAATCAAAAATGAATTCTTAAATAACAAGATTACCATGTAGCAACGAAAATGCACAATTAATAGACTCGCAATACTAAAAAATCGATGGTAAATTTACACAACCTTTTAAGCTAAAAAAACTCCAACGAATTTTTTAATTTAATAAAAAATCAACCCATAAAATTAGCGCTATCAATTTGTGTTTAAAATAAAATATATAAATCGTATAAACCTGTGCTTTTTTTTTGGCAAGATATTTGCCAGTGTTGTTTTTGAATTAACAAAAAACAGCATGAAAAAATCAAACCCCCTAGGTAAGTTTATAGCTACAGTTCGTAGCTTAGCTTTACTCCTAATGTTAAGTAGTACTTTAACTGCAAGCGCACAACAAAAAGTTGTGGGTGGAGTTGATGTAGATATTAAAGATTATCCATGGCAGATAGCATTAACCTCTAGCCCAACTGGTAGTGGTTTTTGTGGTGGTTCTATTATTGGAGACTCATGGGTTCTTACCGCGGCACACTGTGTAAATGGCGATAGTCCAAGTGGTTTATACATTAGAGCTGGAGCTTCTGCTTCTTTTGCTTCAGGTGGAGATTCCTATTCAGTAAATCAAATTATCGTTCATCCAGACTATTCTGGAAACTCTTTTGATTTTGCTTTAGTTGAAATTAATGGTGAGTTTGCTTACAACTCAAATGTTCAAAAAATAGACCTTATAGATGCAAACGAAATTGCTGCTGGTGTTCAAGCTGGTGGTGTAATGGCAACCATTACAGGTTGGGGTACAACCTCATCTGGCGGTTCTCTAGCTTCTGTATTACAGATGGTAGAAGCACCAATTGTTGAAAATGACGTTGCTTGTGGTTCGGCTACAGATTCTAATGGAAATGCAGGGCAATATCCTTGTACATCTTTAGACGAGTCGATGATTTGCGCAGGAGACCTTATTAATGGTGGAGAAGATGCTTGTCAGGGAGACTCTGGCGGACCCTTAGTGGTTAGAAGTGCAGACAACTCAAAATGGCTACTTATAGGTGCTACTAGTTGGGGTTATGGATGTGCAGATGTAATATATCCTGGTGTTTGGTCTAAAGTATCTTATGTTTTAGACTGGATTGATGCCAATGCAGAAACAAATTCTGACAATGGCTGTATGGACGTTAATGCATGTAATTACGATCCTGAAGCTATTTACGACAACGGATCTTGTGCTGAAATAGATGAGTGTGGAGATTGTGGTGGTACTGGCCCAGCTGCTGGTTACGACTGTGATGGAAACTGTACTACTGGAGAAACTTTAGTAGTGACTTTAACCGACTCTTATGGAGATGGTTGGAATGGAGCGAGTATAACAATAAACGGAATATCAACAACACTCACAAGTGGAAGTGAATCTGTTGAAACCTTATGTTACGATTCTACCGAAGGATGTGTAGATGTATCGTGTAGTGAAGGTTCTTGGTCGGAGGAAGTATCTTGGTCTATTGCAGACACAGATGGTAATGTATTGTTATTTGGTGGTGCTCCATTCGATGGCGCATTTGGTGGAGAAGGTTGTGGACCTGTATTTGGCTGTATGGATTCTTTAGCATTAAACTATAATCCAGAAGCTACTTCAGCAGACAATTCTTGTGCTTACCCAGTTTACGGCTGTATGGATTCATTAGCTCTTAACTATAACGAATTAGCTGTCGAAGACGATGGTTCTTGTACCTACCCTATAGATTGTAGTGACGCTACTGCCTACACTTTAATGATGTATGATTCTTATGGAGACGGATGGAATGGAAACGTATTTTCGGTAACTTCAAACGGTCAAGAAGCATTTTCTTCAACAATAAATGGTGATGCATCCGAAGGTACAGCAAATTTTTGTTTAAACGACGGATGTTATTTGATTAGCCTTGATGGTGGATCTTTTCAATCTGAAATTTCTTGGAGTTTAGTTTCAGAAAATGGTGAATTAATCTTATCAGGATCAGCTCCAGCTGAAGAATCTTTAGCCGTAAACTTTGATGGAATATGCGGTCCTATCTACGGTTGTATGGATTCATTAGCACTAAACTTTAATTCAGCAGCTAATGCATCAGACAATTCTTGTACCTACCCAGTATCAGGTTGTATGGATACTTTAGCACTTAATTACAACGATTTAGCTGTCGAAGATGATGGTTCATGTAACTATCCTATCGATTGTTCTGGCTTAACTCCAGTTGTAATTGAAGTGGGTGGCGGATCATGGACGAGTGAGGTTTCTTGGTCTTTAAATGACTTTACTGGCGTAACAGGTTCTACGCAAGCATGTTTAGAAGACGGTTGCCAATTATTTAATTTGTACGACTCTTATGGAGACGGATGGAATGGAAATACAGTAACGATACTTTCCGGTAACGATATATTACTTACAGGTACACTAGACACTGGTTCGGAATCGGTATTGAGTTTTGCATTAAATTTCGATGGAGAATGCGGTCCTGTTTACGGCTGTATGGATTCTTTGGCTTTAAACTATGATGCTACAGCAACATCAAATGACAACTCTTGTACGTATCCTGTTTCTGGTTGTATGGATAATACAGCTACAAATTACAACGCAGATGCTGTAGAAGACGATGGTTCTTGTGTTTACCCTATTGATTGTAATGGCTTAACTGCTATTGTAATTGAAGTAGGTGGTGGTTTTTACGACGAAGAAATTTCATGGGAACTAAATGGTTTAGAAGGTGAGACAGGTTCAACAGAATTTTGTTTAGAAGCAGGATGTTATTCGTTTATAATGCTAGATTCTTGGGGTGACGGATGGAATGGTGCTACAGCATCAATTACCACTGCTGCCGGCGAATTGTTATTTTCAGGAACCTTAGATGCTGGATCTTCGGGATCTATGTTATTCTCGTTCAACTCAGATTGTGGATTTATAAGTGGTTGTATGGATTCTGCAGCGCTTAATTACAATGCAGACGCAACAATGGATGACGGTTCTTGTACCTACGATTCTTCATGCGATTCTTATACAGTAATTATGCAAATGGACGACTCCTATGGAGACGGTTGGGACAACGCAGCATATGAAATTTCATCTTCCGGAGCAGTAGTTGCAACAGGTACACTTCTAGACGGAGCATCTGCTACAGACGATTTATGCTTAGATGCAGCTTGTTATACCATTTCTGTTTCTGAAGGTTACTATCCAACAGAAGTATCTTGGACACTTACTTTGGTATACGATGACATCATGGAAGTGCTCGCATCAGGAACAACTGGAACTGTAGACTTTGGCTTAAATAGTGTAGACTGTACAGACGAACAAGTATACGGATGTACAGATATGGATGCAACAAACTACAACGATCTTGCTACTGCCGATGATGGTTCTTGTGAGTACCAATCAGAATGTACTGGATACATTGCTACACTTAATGTTAGTTCTGCTTCTTTCGGACAAGAACACAGTTGGGTAATTACAGATGCAAATGGTAGTGAGGTATACGCTGGTGGTCAATATGCAGACAATACAGAAAACAGCACAGAGCTTTGTTTAGAAAATGACGCCTTTTACTCAATTACCTTAACCGATTCTTATGGAGACGGTTGGAATGGCGGAACATTTACTATTACGAACTCTGAATGTAATTTAGCAGAAGGAGGTTTAACAGAAGGTCAACAAATAGTGTATGAATTTACAAGCGCTTGTGGCGACGACAACACCGGTACAGATGTGCCATGGGAAATACTCGTAACAGGTTCTAACCATACAGTTGTTATTCCTGAAGATGCAACCTTCGAATTAGATGGAATAGCTATTGAACAAGGCGATGCCCTTGGTGTATTCTATACAGATGATAACGGAACATTACAATGTGGTGGATTCGTTACTTGGACAGCATCTACAAATTCTATTGCAGCACAAGGAGACGATACAACCACCGACGAAATTGATGGTTTCGCTTCTGGAGCATCTTTTGTTTGGATGGTATGGGATACTTCGGAAGGAGTTGCTTATACAGCTAACGCCACTTATTCTTCAGCTATGCCAAATCAAGGAATGTATACCACTAATGGCATTTCAGCACTAGCATCCTTAACAGCTGTAGCTTCCGTGACAGATCAAACAATGGACATGCCATTTGGTTGGTCAATTTTCTCTACCTATTTATCATTCGAGTCTATGGACCTAGCTACATTACTTAGCTCTATTTTCGATCAAATCATTATTTGTAAAAATAATGCCGGGGATGCTTATTTGCCAGAATGGGGCTTTAATGGTATTGGTGATGTAGAAGTTGGTCAAGGTTACCAAATTAAACTACTCAACGATATTAATATTACCGCAGAAGGTGATTACATGGCTCCAGAAGACAATCCTATTGACCTAACGGCTGGATGGAATATGATTGGTTACCTAAGACTTGAACCAGCAGATGCAGCAGCAGTATTGTTTGATATTAATGCTACAAACAACTTGGTAATAGCTAAAGACTTTAATGGTCAAGCTTACTTACCAGAATGGGACTTCAACGGAATCGGTGATTTAGTTTCAGGTCAAGGATACCAACTGAAACTTAACAACGAGGATGTTCTTACGTATCTTTCTAACGAGGAGTCTTACAGATTATCTTCAACAACTGTAACAAATAACGCTACAACACATTTCGAAAAAGTAACACTTACAGACAATAACATGACTGTTGTTATCGAAGATGCTTCTTGGGATATAATGCCTGAAGATGGTGCTGAAATAGCTGCTTATGATGCCAATGGAAACTTAGTTGGTTCTGCAAAGTACACAAGTCCAGTAACTGTTTTAACTCTTTGGGGTGATGATGCTTTAACAACAAGCAAGGATGGTCTGGAAACCCTAGAACTAAGTTCGTTTAAAGTATGGTCTAACAACCAAACAAAATCGTTCGAAATTACTGAATGGTCTGAAGGTTCATCCGCTTATACTGCAAACGCTGTAAATGTGGCTTCAAATATTACTAGTATTAGCGCTAATCCTACTCCACTTTCTAGCGAAAGAGTTGTGTTAAAAGTGATCAATGTATTAGGACAAGAAGTTACCGTTCAGGATGCATTTAAAGGAGAAGTACTTTTCAATATTTACACAGATGGTACTGTTGAGAAAATGGTGAAATAATCCTAAAATTATTTAATTATTAAGAGAGGCTTCATACACGAAGCCTCTTTTTTTTGTTTTATATTGTACTTTTGCATGAATCTAACAGTCCCCCAAAAATGAAGATCAAAGATCTCACCAATACAATCAATACACTATTATTTAACATGTTGTGTTTCCTACTATCTTTTTCAGCTCATTCTCAGAGCAAAATTATAGGTGGAGCAGATGTAGAAAATAGTGAATATCCATGGCAAGTAGCTGTTTCGTATGAAGGGCCAGATTTTGGTAGTTTGTGTGGCGGCTCAATTATAGGTGATTCTTGGGTTTTAACCGCTGCCCATTGTGTAGATGGAGAAGGTGGCATAAGTTCTTATACCATAAATGCGGGTTCGTCTGATAACTTTTCTTATGCTGGAGAAACCTACAATGTAGTACAAATTATCTCGCATCCAAATTACGACGATCAATGGTTGCATAATGATATTGCATTAATACAAATAGAAGGAACGTTTAACTTTTCAGATAATATAGCTTCCATAGATTTAATTTCTCAAGCTGATATAGATTTGGGTTTACAAAATCCAGGAGTCATGTCAACATCTACAGGTTGAAGAAGTTCTACTTCTGAATATTTTAACGATACTATTGCGGCTACTCAGTTACAGATGATAGAGATTCCTATCGTGTCAAACGAAGTTGCCTGGGGACAAGCTACAGATCCAAGTTGATTCTCTAGAGACATTCCTCCTCTTTATGGATTAGAGTTGGAATTGAATAACGATGGAGTTATCTACGCAGGCGATCTCGAAAATGGAGGCATGTCTGTTAATTCGGGTGATTCCGGTGGGCCATTGGTTGTATCAAATGCCGACAATTCTGGTTTCTTACTCATAGGTATTGCTTCAGGTGTTTATCCACCAGCAGGAATGCCT